>Ga0307928_10000824_pt1 | contig 23309 bp, 32 predicted proteins | sample AceLakmetagen232_FD_201815 | JGI IMG/M metagenome (GOLD analysis project Ga0307928, IMG submission 201815) | Saline water microbial communities from Ace Lake, Antarctica - #232 | ecosystem: Environmental > Aquatic > Non-marine Saline and Alkaline > Saline | place: Antarctica: Ace Lake... | reverse complement strand
TTTTATCCACTGACAATAATTCCGCCTCAATTCCTTTTCGATTAAATTCTTGTATAGTTTCAACGCTCTGCCATCCATCTATAGTAACTTTAAATAATTCAAATCCCCTCTTTTCTTGTAATCCAATAGCAAAATCTCGGATGTCTTTCAAATTTACCTCTTTATCTTGTCTCTTGCAAATTATTTGGACTACTAAATCCATCACAATCCCCATTCTTAGTTGTCCTTGCAATCCTGACAAATCCTGATTAAAATTCTGCCTGTAATATCCTATGATAAAATCATCCAAATATAATCTCATTTCTTGAGTGTGTCCTAAAGCAATTGCAGCGGCATCATGTCCTTTCCATACTTGACCTTTTGCCAAGTCAAGATGCATAGTGTAGAAAAAATCATTAGAACCTTTAAACCAATCTTCCAACAAATTATCAATTCCTGCGTAAATATTGTTTACGATTATTTTTTCACCTTTAAATGGATTAATTGTATATTTTTTTTCTACATCAATTGCTTTATTAATAAAATAAATATTGCTATATAAACTATCAGTCTCTACCTTTGGATCTTTACACTCATACATCATAGCAGCTTTTTCAGGATCTCTAGCATATTGAGAAGCAAACTGCGATCTCAATCTTGACTCTGGAGTATCAGTTCTTACATCATAAACAGAATATACTCTGACAAATTTCTTCTTATCTTTTTTGTTTTTCTTAACCAATATTGACATAGGACAATTCTTGCCATACTTATATGACATAACCACTAATTTTCCATATCCATTTGTAGAAGTAGAACGTGCAGTTGCGGATAGTGAATCATACTGACCAACCATTCGCTCATCTGTACCAAAAACTTTTTCCAATCTCATAGCTCCTAATTCATCCATAAATGCTAAAAGAATGTTCAAACCTTCCGCAGTAAATCTTTCAGATGTTAGAGAATGACAAGTTATTCCCCTTCCAAATTCAATATTCTTTATCTTTATGTCGCCATCTTTGTCCCTTAAATCGCTATACCGGAATGTAGATCTACCTACATCCCACCAAAAATTCTTAGATGCAAACCAATTCTTATTTGTATTTGGGTCTTTTGTTAATTTCATAAAACTAGACAAATATTTAAAAAATACATTTTTCGCTTGTTCAGAAGTAGATGCTACATTTACAATATCTATACTACTTCCGACCCCCATCCCTATAAATTCTTGAGGAAAAAATAAACAACATAATTTGTAACATTGATACAATGCAGACTTTGCCAATGTAGAATCTTTACCAGATCTTTTCCCCCACATAGCATTTACTTCTTCATACTTCATATCTGTAAATTCAAATGGACTCTTGCCGCAAATAATATCTACAGTTTCTTGTTGTAAAGGAGTAAATGCTTCGCCTAACATTTTTTTAGAAAAATAGGAAGATGTTACAGGTTCGTGTCTCCATATATCGTTATACGGTCTAAAGCCAACAGGATACAGTTCATTTACTTCTTCTTTTGGTTCATCTTTATTTTTTTCCTCATCAGTCTTACATAAGTCCTCTAATCCATCCATAAACTCATTTACAAAAAAAGTACCCATATTATCTATGCCGGCATCTTTAGCATCTTTGATGCCTTTTATGGGCCGAAAGTTCCCAACTTGATCTTTTTTGTAAATAGCCATTAAAAAATCTCAGGTGGACTAAAAAAATATGGAACCCCTTTTAAATCATATCTGCCATACTGCATTCCTGCGCACAATAATTCTCCATTAATGAATCTAGGCTTTATAATTTTGTAGCACAAAATCTCATTTTTTAATCTTACTTTAAGCGTTAATGAATCTTGAAACTTAATGTGAGTCTTTTCCCCATCATTTCTCAAATATTCAAATTTATTATCTACTGCATTTAATGCTGCATGTATCTTTTCAGATGTCATATCCCAATTGACATATCCATCATAAATTTCTTGTGATAAAACATCTTTAATGAATTTCATATAATCCTGCCTTCAATTTCTTTTGATAATTTTCAAATGAATCCAAATATACAATTTTCTCCGGTTCAATATGATCTATGCAATTTACGCAATATGATTTAAAAATTGATTCATTCTTAAATAAAACCATTAAAGGCTTTTTAATTATCAAAATATTCTTTTGAGGATTTAAACATAAAATACATTTGCAATCCTCACAAACCAATGTAAACGAATCTTTTGCAGTTGCAACAATTTCAGTTTCAATTTCTTTTTTCTTTTCAAGTACGACATCTAATTTATTTGTTTTTGGAATCATAAACAGGCTCTACTTGTTTGACATATCGCAATAGTTATACCCCGATAGGATTAGATCTTAGATCTTTTAAAGATCTTAGATCTTTAAGAAAGAGTATAATTCTTTTCTTTGCTTCTTTCTTTTCTTGTAAAACGGCATTTGAAGTATATTTTCAAAAAATGTTATATTCATAATTCAATGTCTTCTGTATAAAAACAAAATAACTCATAAAACCTTTCTTTTTAACTTCCCTTAATATAATATAATTCCATCCGCTAAAAAAGACTTTAGTTGATAGTTTCTTTTATTTGTTCTATTTTACTCTAGTATTCACTAAAAAAATTTATTATATTTAGTCTATGAGATTTAGAAATATTAAATACGATAATGTTACTATCCTATTTGATTTTAACAATCAAGTATGGAGATCATTTCACGCTACAGAGAAACAACATCTAATTAATACAGATGGCATTAATGTTGGTTGCATTATTGGTTTATTTAAAATATTACAGTATTCCATGAATCATTCTAACAGTAATAAATTAAAATTAGTTATTTGTGAAGATAGAGTACCAAGAAGAAAAAGAGAATTGGTATTAAATAATAAAGATGCATTTGTCGAATATCCTAGTGACACCAATTACAAATATAAAGGAAAACGACCAAAAAAAAATTATCTATACAACCCTATAGAAATTTGTAGACAATTTATAGATTGTATTCCGCACACTAAAATTTGGGCTGAAAATGAAGAAGCTGATGATGTTATAGCGGCATATGTTAAAAGTAATTATGGTGAAAAAGTATACATATATTCAACTGATAGAGATTTATGGCAATTATTAGGTAAAAATAAAAACATTAAAATATTCCTAGATGATGGTTCAGAGCCTAATGAAGAAAAGTTGGAGAAAAGATTTTGTGAGGGAACTACATTTGACAAAGTAATATTACATAAAGTTATTAAAGGAGATTCTGGAGATAATGTAAAATCAGTTCTAAGATTTCCATTCAAAAAACATATAGAAAGTTATCAAAGATGCAATGGCACTATAGAACATTATATTAAATGTGTATCAGAAGATTATGGAGATGATAGTGAGGTATTCAAAAGGTTAATAAATAATGCTTTACTTATAAGACTTAATTATTGGCTAGTTAAATTAAAGGATGATATCAAATATGATGAACAAATTATTACAAACTATAATTACAATACTTGGCTAAAGTTGTGTAATGTATTTCAAATTCCATCCATGATAAATTTTTTGCACAAGTGTATTTTTTACTAGGATACCAACTATTTTTATATTATATTTAATATCTAGGAGGGACTAATGTCAAAGAAAAGAAAAAAAAGAGTTGTGTTTTGGGAGAATGAGAAGGTAGTTCAGTACTTTAATGCACTTTGCGATAGAGCTACTAAACCATCTGTACATTGGCCCAAGTTTAGAGAATTAGACAAAAAGGGGATATTCTCTAAATATAAATCTGCACACTTGTCTCTAGTAAGACGGCAATTTCTATTGGGGAAGAATGGATTGTGTACGGAATGTGGACTTCGTGAGCCAAAGATTGGGCATAAAATTTGTGGCGACTGCATATCTAGGAGAAGAAAGTATTATACGAACAAAAAAAAATCATTACAAAAAGAAAAATAATAATGTTCATTCAGTTTAATTGTTTAAGAACTGGATTGGGTAATGGCGGCGGTAGCAATACTATTTTACGGTGTCAACAGACATTAAAAGAATTGGGACATAGATGTGAGATTGTTGCTACTTTAGATAGATTTACTTGGTTCAAACATGATACTCCAAAACAGCATTTATCCGCTGATGCTGATTGGATAATTGCAACTGGAGTTCATTCTTTTGATAGTACATTACATTCAAGAACTAATCATAAAGCATGGTATATTCGCGGCCATGAAACTTGGATAAAAGGATTTGATGAAAATGTATTAGTAAAAATGTATAAAAATTCTCATGTCCATATGGTATCAAATTCTACTTGGATGAAAAAATTTATTGAAAATCAAGGTGGAACTTGTAATGTAATATTTCAAGGAATAGATTGCAAAAGTTGGATTAATAATACCATAAAAAGAGATGCACAAGATAAAGTTACTATAGGTTGTCTATATGGGGCTAAAGCAAGTAAACATTGGGATCATTTTTTAACATTAAAATCACTATTGGGTGATAAATATAATTATATGGCATATGGATTGAAGGCCCCAAAAGAATATAAAGGAATCAATTTTTTTACTCAACCCGGTCATAATCTTTTGAATAATATATATTTGTCATGTCATATATGGTTCGCTCCAACATCTCAAGAAGGATTACATAATGTTCCTATGGAAGCAGCTTTATGCGGCTGTAGGATAGTATGTTCAGATGATGAAAGAAATGGAATGGGAGATTATGCAAGTGAACATACGGCCTATATATATTCAGATAGCAGAGTAGCTGATGCTGCAGATATTATAAAGGATGTGAACTTTCAAGATAACAAAGTAGAAAATATGAAAAATAGAATAATCAATCATATAGGCGATAGAAAACATAATATGAAAAAGATGATAAACTTACTACATGAATCATCCCATTAATATAGATATTACAATGACGGCAACGTTGAGACCCAAAGTTCTCAGAAAGACATTGAGAAGTTTTGAAAAATATGCATTTGGAGATACATCTAAATATAAATGTAGATTGGTAATAAATATAGATCCAATTGGAGAGTTATTGGTTTCGCAATATAAGATAAAGAACATTGCCAAAAATCATTTTCCTAATGTATTATGTAATATTTCAGATACACCGTCATTTCCAAAGGCGTTAATATGGTGCTGGAGTCACATAAAATCTAATTATGTATTTCATCTTGAAGATGATTGGAGATTAAATAGATTCGTTCCAATTGATGCATTAATATATGCTTTAGAATCAAATAAAAAATTGGCATCAATTAGACTTAGTAAATCACATATTACAAAAGATATTGATAGGAAATTGACATTTAATCCTTCTATGTTTAAAAAGACTTTTCTTGTTAAATTTGCAAGATTATTAGATTCAAACAAAAATCCTGAAAAACAAGTTAATTCTAATTTTCCTAAATTGTATAATTTTTGTAACCAATGGGAATATGAAGTATTCGGAAAAGTTGGCGATAGAAGATTAGTTACAGATATTGGTAGAAAATGGATGCAAAGACAGAAGTTTATAAAATTAAATGAAAATAATGGACAAAATTCATCTTCCTTTACTACGTGGGAGAAAAAATGTTAATCATATTATATGGAAAATATAGCCCAAAAGAATATAGCTCAAAACATCAAATGTTAATAGATGAGAAAAGCGTTTGTGGTTATAGAGATTATGCTGAACAATTTGGGCACATTATATATATGACTCCGCAAAAAGTTAGAAAACCATGGGAACATTGCTTCTCTGAAAAAGGTATTTTGGATTTTATTAGTAAATATCCTGATGCTATAGTATGGTCAGTTAAACATGATCCTGCCAAAGATGAAATTCTCAAGAAGATTAAAAACAAAAAAGTGTATTATTCATGTTGTGCTAAAAATCCATATAATTCATATTGTAATATCAGTCTAGTAGATACAAAAGAAAGAATACAACAAAATGCAGTATTATATGTAAAAGGAAAAGACCCTAAATTTTGGGCATCATCTTATGACACAAGAAAAGAATTTGATTATTTATTAATAGGTAAAAGATGTGATAAAAATGAGGTTTACTTTTTACATGAATTAGATAAAGTTGGAAAAACTAGAAAAGTATTATGGATAGGTGGCGAACAACATAAGTCTAAAATAAATGTTAATAATGTAGAAGTAGAATATACTCCATTTCTAAATAAAGAATCTGTAAGAGATAATATATTAAGAGCAAGAATTGGCATTTTGTTTACTGAGTTGGAGGTAGAGGGATTCCCTCAATCATATTTGGAAATGACTATGTGTGGATTGCCGGTAGTGTATAATCTAAAAGCACCGTACAATAAATACTATTTTTTGGATCCAAGTTGTTCAGTTCGTACTGATAAAAAACATCTTATTGAAGCTGCGGAATTTTTAAAAAGAAAATATGATAAATCCATGATATATTACACAAGATTGTCAGCTGCTAAAAATTATAGTCTTGATGTATCATATGAAAGGATTAAACAATGCATAAAGTAATAACGATGTGTGATAATGGATATTTCCAATATGGAAAATTATTCATACAAACCCGTAAAAAAATAGATGCAGACTTTATTCTATATGGGCCTAATTTAGATTCAGGCCAAATACATATATTGACAAAAAATAATATAGAATATAAGAAAATGGATAAACGTGATTTCAATCTTAAAATGCAATATATGAAATTTAAGTTATTATTTGATAATATAACTGGTGCCACGGAAGATAATATAACATTTGTAGATTTTGATACATTATTCTTAAACGATTGGAATAATTATATATCTGGAAAGCAATTTGATTTAGGAATAACATATAACAATTTATTCATAAAACAAAAGGTGTATAGGTCATTTGCTAATGGTGGTGTAATATTTGTTAAAGATACTTTTGGATCAGTGAATATGTGCGCTTATGCCAGACATACAATGAATATTGGGAATAGTAAATTTTTGCCAGAATATGATTCTATTTATAAAACCCTTGAAGATCATAATAGACCTGAACATAAAAGATACTCAAGAACTTATTTAAGATGGTGGTGTGATCAGGTTTTTCTATCTGCCATAATATTACAATATTTGAATACGCACTCTAAATTGATTATGGATGATTGTGCGTATAAATTTCACAAACATAATATACAGTTTTTTGATTGTAGCAAATTTAATAATCTTAATGTTACTTCTGAAAATATCACAATTAGAATAATGAAACATAATCCGTATATTTGTCATCTAAAAAATATAGGAAGGTCTGGTAGTTATGAAAAAATCATTAAAAGATTATTATAGTAAATGGAACAATTATGTCATTAATAAAATACGTTTTATCAATTCAACTAAAAGTAATATGCACAGAGATTATTTTGTGCAATATGTTAAAAAACACAAAGATATAAAATCAATTGTTGAAGTTGGAGCAGGAGAATTAATTGAAGCACAAAAGATATTAAAGAATAATCCTGATATATTTTATATGGTTGCAGATATTTCAGATACATTTTTAAAGTATGCCAATGAATTGAAAATTAGTGCTATACAATGCGATATGATTAAATTAGCTAAATACATACGATCTAATTTTTTTGATTTGTTATATGTATCAAGCGTATTAGAACATTCTCCGAATATAACACAAACTATTGACGCTATGAGCAAAATTAGTAAACAATATTATATAAGTATGTTTAAATGGAGAGTCAAAGGTGGTTCTTTAACTTCTCATTTTAATGATAAAAGAAATTATTATACATCTATATTTAGTATCCAAAATATAATGAATTTATTGCAGTTGCATAGTAAAGTTAAATATGCTTTTATGTTAAAAGGCGATGGCAATACCATACCATATGGGGATTATATCCAAATGTATAAAGATAACAATGAAACACAAAGAGATGGCAGTAGAATGATATTCATAGGTAAATGGGATTGAAAGGAGATGTAATGACTGAGTTATGTAAACTTGCAAATAAGTATCATACTGACAAGTATTGCAAACATCATTATACCCAAGTATATGATACATATTTTAATTCATTAAGATATGCCAAAATGAAGGTACTAGAGATTGGGGTAGCAGATTGCGCATCAATAAATATGTGGTTAGATTACTTCCCTAATTCCTATATTTTTGGGATGGATTTAATCATACCTGATGATTTATCTAAAAATTCAAAATTTGTTTTTATAAGAGGTAATCAATATAATCCTCGTGATTTGGATAATATAATTAAAAGTGGCAAAAAATTTGACATTATAATTGATGATGGTTCTCATGTTTCAGAACATCAGCAATACAGTTTAAGTTATCTTTGGAAATACTTGAAACCTGGTGGTTTTTATGTTATAGAAGATTTGAATTGCAAAAGAACTACGCATATAGAAACTACTGAAATAGTATTTAAGGAATACATTAAAACAAAATCATTTAGAAGTAGAATAATTGCATCTGATGAATCAAAAAAAATATCTGATGAAATCTATATGTGTAAATTCCATTGTAACAATAAAATCATCTTTATTAGAAAGAGGGTGAAATGATACCATTTGATTTCACTACTACTGCTACAAACAGAATTGATATTGTAGAACACTGTTATGCTTCATTCCATAAAAATTTGGAATGGGTTGATTGGAACAATTCTACACTATTAATCAATATCGATCCAGTTCCGCTTGGTATTAATGCAAGCAATTTTATGGATATGTGCTCAAAATATTTTGGCCAAGTAATTATTAACATACCTGATAAACCTAATTATACACAAGCATATAAGTGGGTTTATAGGAAAGCGAATTCAAAATTGATATTTAATTTAGAAGATGATTTTATACTTACAAGAAAAGTTGATGTCAGGGCATTAGTAGAATATTTCAATCAAAATAAAGAATTGTATTCAGTATCATTAAGAGTATATCCTTGGCATTACCAAAGCATTCCTACTTCTCCGCAGATTCTACATAAAAGATTTTATAAAATAGTTGGAGAAGGTTTGGATCCGAAAATCAATCCAGAGGTACAATTGAGAGGATCTAAATGGGGATTAAAGATGCCGACATTTAGAGAAGGATATGGACCTAAAATTTCAGAGAAAGGTAAACTTGTAGTCTATCCAGAACAAGGGGGAGATCATAATTGCATTGTTAAAGATATTGGCAGAGAATGGTCTAAATCACGCGGTCTTTTGAGAACCAAAGAAAAGAAAGATTTTGTTACATGGGAAAGGAAAGATAATGGCTGACATTGACATTATAACATATGTTCATAAGACAGAAGACTATGCTAATTTGATGAGAAGATCTTGTGAGATATTTGCTAGTAAAGAAAATACATTTCATTGGAAATGCATAAAATCAAATATTGATCAAAAGCCTATTAAAGACTGGGAAACTATTAATGTATCTAATAGCGAGGAATACGGCCTAAGAGGATCTACATGCCATGCAATAGCCTTAAACAAAGCCTTAACATACGCTAAGAGCGATTATATAATAGTAGCGGATGCAGATATTGCTATTTTATATCCTGAATGGGATAAACAAGTCATACACATACTTCATGATATAGGAATACAATTTTATGGATTTGAACCACCTTGTGAATCAAGGAGAGGAAATCAAAGTTTTCCTTGTGTATTTTTTATGGCATTTAAAAGAAAAATACTTGATGATCTTCAATTAGACTTTAAACCTGATGTAGATGAAAATGAGAAATGCAAAAGGTATCAGATTGATACCCCTGAGAAATCACATATATTTAATAAACATATAGGCGATAGTGTAAAATGCGATACTGGATGGAAAATACCTATAATTGCCAAGAAATATAGTTCTGCCGTTATTCCATATATGGGCCAAAGGATTACAAGTAATATTAGTTATACTAGAATATTGCCATATAAAAATAAAGAACAAGAAAGAATATGTATGCAAAATCCAACTCATATGGCAGAATGGCATTTAAAGAATAAATTGTTTGGGACTCATAAACAAGCTGCAAGAGTTCATCCTTTAAATAAAGGTACTGGTAAAATTTGGAAAGATAGAATTGATGTATATACTCAAAAAGAATTTGGAGTGATTTTATGAGAACTTTTAAAATCAAATCAAAGTTATATGATAAATCGTTTGATGTTCCTGACGAAGTAGAATTTGATAAAGATGCTCACGCATTAGTAATATACATGATAGCAAAAGGATTATCTGATGCTAAAATGTTAAAAAATTATTTAGAGATAGGTATATCAAGAGGGGCTACATTTAATCTTGTTGCGCCATTAGTTTCCAAAACTGCTTATGCAGTTGATAAAGATCCTCATTGTTATAGATTCATAGAGGCAAATGAAAATTTATCATGGCATAGATTAACTAGCACTAATTTCTTTAAATTAAATCCAGGTGTAAATTTTGATTTAATATTTATTGATGCAGAACACACTCATAGTAAAAGTCTAAGAGATTTTATAGTATCTGCAGATAGACTTAATGACAATGGCCTAATATTGATGCATGATACATATCCTCAATCAGAAAAATATATTAGCTTAAAACATTCTGGAAATGTATTCAAAGCTATTATATATTTGAAAAAGAATTTTTATCATAAATATGAAATTGTTACACTTCCATTCTATAGTGGCATAACTATTATACGCAAAGCTCATAAACATATAATGTGGAAAAATACATAATAGTATTTGCATAGAAAATATATTATATTTATATATCTGAAAGGAACAATATATGAAAAAAATATTTTTAGATTTAGGGGCATGGAAAGGAACTGCAACCCAATTTTTTATTCGCGCCCATCCACAAGCAAAGGAATTTGAATATTATTTGTTTGAACCTCATCCTAATCTGATTGAACATTTTTTATTCAAACTGCCACAACTTAATGATTATAAAATATGGATACTCCCTAACGCAGTTTGGTCAAGGAATACTGAATTAGACTTTTATGTAGGAAAATCAAAATACGCTAGAGGGAATACTTTATTGGATTCAAAAACCAGTGGTAATTTGAATAAGGAACATCCAATTAAAATAAAAGCGTTGGATATTAGTCAATTTATAAAAAATAATTTCAAACCTGATGATTACATAATTTGTAAATCAAATATAGAAGGTGCAGAATATGAAATATTGCCCAACATGATAGCTAATGGTTCATTATCCTATATTAACAAATTATATATTGCATGGCACTGGAATAAGATCGATTATAAAGAAAGTCTACATAATTCTATTGTAGAGCATGTTAAGAAATATACTACTGTATTTGATTGGATTCTTGATGAAGATGAAAATTCAAATTTAATTTCTAAAAAGAATCAGGAATGGTTCCTTAAAACATTAGAAGGAGATATTTAATGAGAAAAGTTGTTTATTCCGCTATCATGAGTTCTAATTATAAACTTAATGAGCCTATTGTTAAAAATAATGATTGGGATTTAGTTTGTTTTACTAACAATAAAAATATAACAAGTAAATATTGGACTATTGTGCAAGTGAGAAAACCACCTAATTTTACTAATGTAAAATTTGCTAGAAGATATAAATGTTTGTGTGATTATTATTTAGGACACCAATATGACTTGTCTCTATGGCTAGATGCTAAATTTACTATAAAGCAAAATTTAGATACTTTTGTAGGAAATAGCCTTAAAGATTATGATATGGTAATAATGGATCATAACAAACGACACAATATAGCGGATGAATCAGAAACTCTTATAGAAAAGAATTTTGCAAATAATCCTACTGTAATTAAAGAAATTAAAGAACAAATGATAAGATATGCAGTAGCTGGTTACCCAAGTAAAAGAAATGTACTACTTTCTACTGGAATATTGATAAGGAAACATAATGTACCGCAATTGAAAAAAGTAATGGAAGAATGGTGGAAAGAGATATTGAAAGGTTCCCAAAGAGATATGTTAAGTTTGCCCTATGTATTTTGGAAACTTAAACAAAAAAATATAACTCCATCGGTACGTGTTATAAATTTCAAAAAAACCTATGAATCATTCATGAATAGAAAGTAGCTATGAAATTTTCAGATCTCATTAAAAAAGTAGAGTTAATAACGCCATCTTCTAAGATGGTTAATGTTGAGGATATTTGTGCACAATATAATCCTGATCGTTTTAAATATTGGAAAAGATGTCAACTTAGTAATGATAAAGACAAAAATATATTAGATATGAATTATTCGCCTCATGTAACTTTGTTAAAAAATAAAATCAATTTTAGCAAAATAGAAAAAACTTTATATTATCAATTACAAAAATTGTATGGCAGGAAATATGAATGGATACTTGATAAAATAAATCAATTTATAATGTTACATAATTCAATAGTATTCCATTATGATGAAAAGTTTCCAATTCAAGTATTAACTCAACCTATTGTTTCCAATAAATATACTGGAGATAGATTTGAAATATATGAAGGTCATCATAGATTGGCTTGTGTACTTGCCAATGGATATAAACAAATATTGGCTCAAGTTTATGATTGGAGATTAGGATGAATGTATTAGTAACAACAGATCCATTTGGGAAAATTGATAAAACTCCTATTGATCTATTGCAAAATTGTAAGCAAATAAAACAATTATCATTTAATGCTATTGGCGAAAAAATGAGTAAAGATGATTTGCACAGGATGTTATTTGAAAATAAACCTGATGTTATCATAGCTGGAACTGAAAATTATTCAGTTGCCGAATTAGATTTGGTTTCAAATTTAAAGATGATATCAAGAGTTGGGATTGGTGTCGATTCCATTAATTTAAAAGAATGTGAAAAAAGAGGTATAATTGTTACCAATACTCCAAATGCTCCTTCTAATGCAGTTGCTGAAATGACTATACTTCAAATATTGAATATGTTGAGAAAAGTTCAAAATGTATCTGAACAAATGATGCACTTAAATAAATGGAATAGATATATTGGCAGAGAACTTAAAAATTGTAAGGTTGGTATTATTGGATATGGCAGAATAGGATCTATTGTTTGTAGAATATTACAATCATTTGGGTGTGATATTTTAATCAATGATATTGATTCAAACAAAATTAATCAAATACCGAGAGATTTAGAGAATGTATGGAAATATTCAAAAGCAACAGCTATTGATAATATAAGAACATTATATAATAGTTGTGACATTATTACAATACATATACCATTAAAAGATGATGTAATTGACAATCATAATTTCATAACTGTTAAAGAATTAGATTTGATGAAGCCTAATGTAAGATTACTTAATTTGTCAAGGGGCGGTATAATTAATGAAGAAGGCTTATACAATTGGATGATATCTCATCCTAAAGCAACTGTAGCATTAGATACTTATGTTTCTGAACCATATTATGGCAGGCTGAATAATTTAAGAAATGTATACTTGACTCCACACTTGGCAAGCTGTACCGTTCAAAGTAGAATTGATATGGAAACTGGAGCGACAAATGAATTCTTAAATTACATAAATAAAAAACCATTTCAAAATAGGGTGGCCTGAATGATTAAATTTGGTGCATTTTTGAAAACTGATTATTGCAGAAAATTGAAAACTAATAATTCATGCATTATTATATGTACCGGAACAACTATAAAAACATATTCTGATAAAATACAAAATTTCATTAATAAAAATAATTTAATTGTATTTGCTGTGAATCAATATCCAGATTTTTTCTCAATAGATCCTAGTTTACATTTATTTACAAATAATCATAGATGGCAAGAAATTAGTTGCTCAGTAAGAAAAATGTCGAAATTGATGCTTGGATGTCATATCAAAAAACTTCCTGCGGATAATGATTATATAAAAATAAAGTATACAGATAGAGTTGTTAATGAAAAAATGTCTTATAACAATAGCGTTATATTTGGATACTATAGATCAGTGGGGACACTAGCTATTATGATAGCGCACATGATAGGATTCAAGAATATTTATGTAGTTGGTATGGATGGCCATAGTCTAACTGAGAAGTATATACATTATTATAAAGACCCAGAGGATAGCTTTTACAAAAATGTAAATATAGAACATAGAAAGTTGTTCAATCCTGCTATGGGAATTGTGCTTGATAATCTTAAAGATTTTGGTATAAAATTTTCCATTATTACTCCAACTCTTTTTTCAAAACATTACAAAGAGAAATTTTTATGATTATATTTTTACATATCCCTAAAACTTCTGGTACAACTATCATGAGAAGAATTGTACCCAATAATGTAATTTGTGGTCATTATCCTTATGGTATACACAAATATGTTAAGATGTTCGGAATTACATCTGAAAAGTTTCAATATTTTACGTTTTTAAGAAATCCAATAAGAAGATGGAATTCACATTACAATTATATATTATCTGCCAATAATGTTAAATATAAAAATTCTCCTTTATCAAAAACAATTAAATCTCACAATTCCAATATGCTAATGGATAAAGGATGGCTGTGCAATAATATGACCAAGCAATTAAGTGGGTTGGGTGATTTTAATGATAGATTTTATACAAATGAGACATTATTATCATTAAATATATATAATCCATTTAGTTGTTTTATACATGATAATATTGATATGGCAAAAGCATTTAAAATTGCAAAGGAAAATATTAAAAAATTCAGCTTTGTAGGATTTGTTGAAAATACACCAAATGATTATTATAGATTATGTGAACAATTTGGATGGAGTGCACCCAAAATAATACCACATTTAAGAGAAACAAAATATTCTTGCATAATAAACCCTAAGTTAATTACTGAGATGAATAGATATGATTTTGAGTTATATAATTGGGCAAAGGATTTATTTTGGAAAAAATAATTGGACTCGGCACTGCATCATTCGGTATTAAAAGATATGGGCCTATATCTCATAAAGATGCAGAAGAGGTATTAGAGACCTATATGTATAACGATGGACATTTAATTGATACGGCAAGAACATATGGTGATAGCGAAAGTATAATTGGGAATTTTCTTCACAATAAAAGAGAACCATTAGTTCTGTGTACTAAAACCGAAGGTGTCAAAGTAATTAAAGATTGCGAAACATCTTTAAAGAAATTACAAACCGACTATATTGATATATATTATTTGCATTCAGTAGACTTTATAACAAAACGCATGATTGATGATATGCATAAATTAAAGAATAATGGCAAAATAATTAATATAGGCTTATCAGTTAAGAATTCCATAATACCATTTCTACCATATGTTAATGGATTTGATGTAATACAAATTCCATTCAATATGAACTATGTTGCAAATGAAATTCTATTTGGTAGATTTAATGGTAAAATAATTGCCAGAAGTATATTTGATCGCGGAGTATTAAAAAATAAAATAAAAGAAGCTATGAAATTTGTTTGTTCATTTCCGAATATAAATTCAATATTAATTGGCCCAAAAAATAAGGAACAAGTGTGCGAATTGATGAATCTCAATTGCTAGATGTAAAAAAAACTGATACTCTTATTATATATGGCTGTGGATATAGTTTATGGGACATCACAGAACAAGAATGGCAAAAATTATCACAATATGATTCTATGGGATTTAATTGGTTTATATGGCAAGATTGGATATCGCCTACGTATGAATTAGCAGGTGGGATAAGATGGGATAAATTTTCAGAAAAACTTGGCAAAACAAAAGAGGAAGCACATAATAGTTATAGGGATAGGGTAAAGGATAATCCGCATCTTTATGCAAATACTGTATTCCTTGTAACTAATGAACAATCTAAATTACTTAAAGGTGGCCCATCAAAACAATTCATAATAGAAAGAATTAATTTTTGGGAACTAGAAGATCTCAAATTTACCTATTTTGTATATGAAACCAGCCAGACTATTTGTGCATTGCAATTTGCTATAAAAATGGGTTATAAGAAAGTTGTATATGTAGGAGTTGATTTATATGATTATAGGTATTTCTTTTTAGAAAAAAATCAATTGCGCAGAGTTGCTACTGGATGTATGCGCAGAAAAAGACCACCTAAATATAAAAAACCTGACATTAATGCAATTCATATTGGTAAACCTAAAGTATGCGGAATGTTCATAAAATATCCAGAAATATTTGATTTTGTAGAAGTATATTCATATAATCCAAAATCATTATTATTAGAAATTCCACAGATAAAAGTATGGAGGTTTGATAATGAATATAGTATCAATACTAATAGGTAGAAAGAATAGTAAAGGTTTTCCAGGCAAGAATACACATAATGTTTGTGGACATCCATTATGCTATTATCCTATGATTGCGGCAAAACAATCACATTTGATTACTAATCATTTTGTTTCAACTGACGATCCTGAAATTATGAAAATAGCAAAAGATATGAATTTTACTGTAATTGATAGACCCCCAATATTGGCAACAGATAAAGCATTAGGGGAAGATGTATTTGTACATACCTATTATAAAATTAAGGCAAGATATGGCAACATAGATATGTGTGTATTATTGTTTGCAAATGCTCCTATGGTAACCGGAAGAATAATTGATACCGGAATAGAGGCGTTGTATAATGATTGCCGTTATGATTCTTGCTGCACTGTATCAAAATATAATATGTTTAATCCATCTAGGATGAAGCAAATAGAGAATGGATATTTAAAAACTTCAAATGAGTCCGATATTACAAATGCTGATTGTGATAGAGATTCTTTTGGAGATCATTATATGTATGATTGTTGTTGTGCAGTCGTAAAACCAAATTGTTTAGAAAATATAAATTATGGGATACCCCCGCAAAGATGGTTAGGACAAGATATTTATCCCATAATTAACAATATTGGTTTGGATATTGATTATGAATGGCAATTAGGTCAAGCTGAATATTGGGTTAAAAATTATTCTAAGGAGTAATGATGAAGATAGCTTTGGTAAATCCGCCTTATCGTATCACAAAAGAACACGTAACAAATTATGCTAAGAATTCATTGCGCAGGGCTCAGCCAGTATTAAGTCTTGCCATACTAGCAACTGAATTAAAACAACTTGGGCATGAAATATTATATCTTGATAGCGTTATAGAGGGGATTGACCAAACTCATCACTTTGATGAATATACAGATTATTATGGATTATCTATAGAACAAATTAAAGAAAGAATTAATAGCTTTGGAGCAGATCAAGTATGGATGACGTGTTTGTGTACTGCTCTTTTCCCATTAGCTGAAAAAATTGCTCAATCATTAGAGCAACCTGTTATAATAGGTGGAAATCACGCATCTTTAAATGTCAAAGAAATATCTCAGAATGATACATTTTATTCAATAGTTTGTGGAGAGGCAGATAACCAAATTGAAAACATTTTCAGAAAAATGGAACATAAAAAAATAATACATTTGCCAAGATTAGAAAATATGGATACTGCTATTCAAGTAGATTGGAGTTTATTACCGTTAATGGATTATTGGGAAAAGGCATTGCCTCAAAATCCATTTGCCAAAAGTAGAAAAACTATTTTATATGAGACTTCAAGAGGTTGCCCTGAAAGATGTATATTTTGTTCAACTACAAAATTCTTTGGAAATAAATTTCGGCCTAAAAGTTCACAATTTGTAGTGGATGAGATAACTGCAGCGGTAAGAAAATATAATATAGAAGAAGTGCAATTCACAGATGATAGTATGGGCGTTAATGCTCAAAGATTCATGGAAATATGTGATGGCCTTAAACCTTTGAAAATACATCTTTGTAATCCATCTGGAATAAGATTGTACACTAAAGATGAAAATCAAATAAAAGAAATATTCCAAAAGATGAAGGATGCAGGATTTTATCAATTTACATTTGCAGTAGAAAGTGGCAATGAAAGAGTATTAAATAAATTGATAAGAAAAAGACTCGATTTAAAATTTACAGAAAAATTAATATCAATGGCAAAAGAATATTTTAAAGTGCATGTATTTTTAATAATGGGTTTGCCAGGTGAAACTATGAATGAAATGCAAGATACTATAGATTTGGCAAGAAGAATAAAAGCAGATAGTTATTCAATATCATTAGCTCAACCATTCCCTAAAACTGATTTGGAACAATTGTGCAAAGATAGTAATTATATAATTGATGGAATACAAGAATATGATATGTTGCTTGGCCGACAAACTATTAAAAGAGATGATAATCTTGATATAGAAAAATTAGTTCAAGATTTATTGATTGAACTAAACAATTGAAAGAAGATTTATGAACATACTTTTTCTTAGAGGTCAAGAACCACAAGATAGAGATCCAAAGGAAACATATTACAATTCCTTAGAAGATTGTGACGATATGTGGACTCATCTTGCCAATGCTTTAACTGAACAAACTGGCATAGGAGAAATACTATATTGGAATGGAGACAGAAAAGTTCATTACACAAATAGATTTACAGAAAAGAGAATTAAGACATTTGAAGGATATAAACCATCTTTTACTCCAGATGTAATATTTGCGCGCGGTGGTTTCTCGGAATATGATTACATTATAAAATCATTCCCTAAAACTATCAAGATATATTATGGCGCTCACGCCAAAAGATTCTTTCCACAAGATGACAAAGTCTATTATGATATTATATTTGTAGATTCACAGGAACAGAAATCTATTGTATCAGAAAAATTCCCAAATTCTTATGTAACTTTGTTCATTAAATCTACTGTAGAAAACATTATGTTTCCTCATAAAGTTAAAAAGGAATATGATGTATGTTTTCCAGCTAATGGTTCTCAAAAAAAGTTCAAAGAACACGAATGGGTATTTTCTACCGCCCCTAAAGATCTAAAGATACTTAATTTAGGGAATACAAGTGGTTTATCCGTCCCTTCTCATATTACTTCCTATAAAGTTAATAGGAAGGCTATAGCGAAGGAATACTCTAAATGTAGGGTAGGAATAGTGTGTTGTAATAAAGATCTTGATTCATGTCCTAGAGTGTTACCGGAAATGCTTGCCTGTAATATTCCAGTAGTATGTACTAATACTTTTCATTTTTGGTCAGATTTATATATGAATAAAGACACAGGAATATTAGTAAACAAAGAGACATTATGGGATGCTGTTAGATATACCTTGAAAAATGTAGAGAGATTTAAACCAAGAACATTTTATGAAAAAAATCTATCAATTAAAAAATCAGTCGAACATATAAAGGAACACTTATATTATTTTGCTAATAAAACTCAAAAAGAAAGGTTATCAAATGGATGTTAAACAATTTGCTTCTGATAAGATTTTAAGTGTAGAACATCTGCCAAAAGTATATGAATGGTTAGAAGGTAAAAATCCTTTTCCTGTCACTATGGAATTAGACATCACTAATGTATGCAATCATAAATGTCCTGCATGCTCAGGTGGATTTGACAAAGATAATTCAACATGGCAGATGAATGATGGTATTAAAATAATAAGGGAAATGGCTGCATTAGGTTGTAAAGCTATTATATTTAGTGGTGGTGGAGAACCATTTTGTAATCCATTCTTGGAACATTTTATTTTAGAGGCTTATGACAATGACTTAAATATAGGCTTAATAACAAATGGAAGTAAACTAGGAACTATTGATGCAAGCACATTATTTAAATGCACATGGATAAGAATTAGTTTAGATGCCGGAACAACTGCTTTACATCAAGCAACTCATGGAACGAATGACTTTGATATAATTGTAGAAAACATAATGCAACTGATGAATGAAAAAAATCCATATTTTCAAACTGATATTGGAATTGGATACTTAGTAGGAAATGGTACTGATAATTTCAATGATATGATGGATTTTGTAGAATTGGCTATTAAAATGAAAGTAAGTTATGCTCAATTTAGACCATTTCATACGCAAGCAAAAAAGAATTTTAGTAATTTTAAAGAAATAGATTTTGCTTCATTTGTGAAATTATCTAACAACAGAACAGAAATTCTCTATTCTGCACATAAGTTTGAAAATATGATGAATGGTTTAGCCAATAGAAATTACTCAAAATGTTATGGCCAACAATTTGCCGGAGTAATTACTGCCAATGGAGATATGACTGTATGCTGTCACACTAGAGGTTTGAATCAATTTACATTAGGTAATGTGAAATCAGAATCTATCAAAAAAATATGGAATTCAAGTAAACGTAAAAAAATAGTTGAAACCATTGATTTAAAAAAATGCCCATTACTTTGTAGGTGTAATGCTATTAACGAATGTCTATGGAATTCAAAGAAAAGAAAAAAACATGTTAATTTTTTATGAAAGCTAAACAATTTAGAGATATAGACATTCATAGAAGAAAATACTCAATTGTAGATTCTGATTGGGAAATATTGCAATCGCATACCAATAAAAAATCACATAAATTTAAAAAAGGTATATCATTAATTACCAGATGTAGCAATAGAGAGCAGCAATTAGAGACTTCATTAAAAAGTTGGGTTAAATATAATTTTGATGAAATAATAATTGTAGATTGGAATTCAAAAGGTAATGTGCAAGCAATAATAGATAAATATCAAAATAACAAAATATATAGAATACAAGTTCCTAATCAAAAAAAATTCTCAACAGTATTGTCAAGAAATGTTGGTTTAAAATTTGCAAGATATGAAACTGTATTGATGATTGATTGCGATTTAATAATGAAAAATAATTTATTATTTGTCAGAATATTAAATTTAAAAGATAATGAAATAATAACTTGCAGAAACACAATGTATCACTTAGGCGGTACTTGTATAATGAAATTGGAATACTTTTATCAGATAAATGGATACAATGAATTGTTATTAGGTAGAAAATATGATGACTCTGAATTTTATAAAATAGCAAAAAAAAATGGAATCAAATTGAAAAAACAATTAGACTATAAATACTTCACACATCAACCTCACAACAAAACAAAAAAGAAGGAAGTCATTAAAAATAAAAAGGTATTTTATAGCAACAAACGTCATAAAGTAATGCAAACATTTGTAACATATATCACTTATCCTACTGGTATAACCAAAAAGGTATTATTATGAAAAAATTATTATTGTGTGGCCCATGGCAAGGAGAATTTGGTTGGGAGATATGTATGTGGCAACCACATCTTCGTTACATTTCCCAAACAGAAAAATATAATAAAATCATAATATCTACTCAGCCAACCCATGAAATACTTTATGAAGATTTTGCGGATGGTTTCATCTATAACAAAAGAGGAAGAAACTCAGATGGATGGAAAAATCGTGATGTAGATTTTTGTTACTTCCCTCAATCTGTATTAACAGAAGTCAAACGCAAACATAAAGGATATACTATACAGGTATATTCTCCCAATGATGATAGTACATCAGAAAATTCTCCAAAGACATATATACGTTATGGCAGAAAAGAATCAAAACCGAAATATGATATTCTATTTCATGCTAGATGGACTAACAAGTGTAACTCCGGAGATAGAAATTGGCCATTAAAGAAATGGGAAGAAGTGAGCAATCATTTTAAGAGGATGGGTTTAAGAATGGCCTCAGTTGGCCTTAAAAGCAGTTCCAAATATATTGCTCATACTGATTACTTAATGAATATGGATTTAAGAGATATGGTCGATATAATGGTAAACAGCCGGCTTATCATTGGGCCATCTTCCGGCCCATTACATTTGGCCAGTTTCTGTGGTTGCCCTCAATTGGTTTGGACAAATAATAAGTTCTGGAAATCAATTAACGGCACCAACCGCAAAAGATGGAAGCATTCATGGAATCCTTTTCAAACAAAAGTCAGTGTAATAGATAATTGTAACTGGCAACCCAGGGCAAAAGATGTTATATCTAATATTGAAAAAATGCTAAATATTAGATATTAAAATATCATAAAACAGTAGCTATTCAACTTACTTTATACTATATTCTTTAATAAGGAGAAAAGGATATACCTATGTCAATAACATCTATATTTAGAATAAACGCATTTTCTATATGGTTCATATACTATAATTGGGCATGGGTATCTACCTATCTAATTATAGTAATAATATTTGTATCTATAATACTTACACCATTAGTTCTGGAAATGGAGAAAGACCATGAGATCCAAAACGGCTAAATTGTTAAAGAAGTTTGCAACAACACTTCCAGAGTCCGAACTTTCTGACAAAGTTATAGAACACAAAAAATATTCTGTTTCAAATAATTTCAAGAAAAAGCCAGATGGTAAAGTTGCTACTATAAGAAAGCAGAATATTAAAGGTGGTAATTTCATCGAAAAGGAAACAAAGCGTATTTGGAATAATACCCCAAGGCCAGAAAGATTTAGTTTAAGAAAAATAATGCAAGCTGCAATTGAAAAGTCAAAAGAAATTCTGACAAAAATAAATAAAGAAAAATGATAATGTTAAGAACATTAATTGCATTGTGTATATTGTTACTTAGTAATTGTTGTGGTTCATATTACATGACTGTAGAAAGAATATGTGGATTAAATGAGCCATTTGTATTCAATAACGGAGAGAAACTAATATCAATTGATACTGTTTATGATAATGGAGTGCATCGTATTTTAAAACTCAAAGTTAAACGAAAGGATTAATTATGTCTAAGCGTGTGTTTAAGTATGCTTTCTTTCTTAATTGTACGTGCGCTATTGTTTATTCTAATGTTTATCAAAGAATTGAAACATTAGGGATTATATGCATCGGAATGGCACTTGTAATGGGCATTATGTCGGCAATTACCGAAAGCAAATAATATTATGACTAAATGCAAATTCAAAGTTAATGATGTAGTAATGGTCAAAGATTGTCTATTTGCTATTGCCGTGAATTATGTTGGAAAGATTGGTGTTGTAAAATGGGTTTATGATGATTGCCAACAGCTGTATGTTAAATTATTTATAAATAAATGCATTATAATTTATTATGATGAACTCATCTATATAGGAAGGCTATGATGAAAAAAATAATATTTACATTAATTACTTTGCTATTAATGAATAGTTGTAGTGTTGATGATAAATATGCATATGAAACTAATTGCGATAATTTTTTTAAAGGTAATCACAAATTACTTTCTCTTAACAATATGGTAAATAAAGAATCCATAGAAACATCTAGTGCAGCATTCTTTATTATTGTTGGTAGTTATTCATCAGAAAAAAGAACAATTGTAGAAAATTATGTAATATTTTCATGGTTGAATAATAAAGATGAATATATGGTAACAAAATTACCAATATCCAATGTAAGATTCCGAATTGATTCAACTATATTAGATCCATATTGTAAATTTAGATGGAAATATCCCGGTAATTTTGGTATAAGAAGTTTT
>Ga0307928_10000821_pt1 | contig 23353 bp, 39 predicted proteins | sample AceLakmetagen232_FD_201815 | JGI IMG/M metagenome (GOLD analysis project Ga0307928, IMG submission 201815) | Saline water microbial communities from Ace Lake, Antarctica - #232 | ecosystem: Environmental > Aquatic > Non-marine Saline and Alkaline > Saline | place: Antarctica: Ace Lake... | reverse complement strand
GGGCAGTCAGTACGGGGATGGTATAATGCTGAATGAGTATAACGGAGAATTGTCATTGGTAGCGGCTAAGCAAAAAGAGGACCAAGTTTACATGGAGTGGATATTCCCACAGAAGAAAGACGGCAGCAAGCAACCGCTTGACAAGAGCCTACCGTGGAAAATTAAACTTGGCAATAAGGAAGAGGCATCTGAGATATTGCGCTTTTTCCTGGGTAAGCTGGAGGGTGTTGGTGCGGAAGGGACGAACCCAGGAGACAGGGTGCCGGGGACAGATGACGATATACCATTTTAGGGGGATGAATAGATGAAAGTAGCATGGATAGACACTGAGACAGGCGGGGTGGATCACAAGACGGATGCTTTACTGCAGATAGCCATCGAGATTTTCATAGACGACGTTCCTAAGGAATCAGATGTGTTTCATGTGGCGCCGTTCAATAACGATCGGATAAACGATGAGGCTCTGGAAGTGAATGGCTTCACCCGGGATCAGGTCGAGACGTTCACCTCACCCATGATTGTGAAAATGAGACTGGAGAATATCCTCGGTAAGTATGTGAATAAGTTTAATCCATTGGATAAGTTCGTATTTGCCGGGTACGGCGCCCGGTTTGACATGGATTTCATGAGGCAGTTTTTCAAGAAGAACGATGACAATTATTTCGGGAGTTATTTTTTCTCTATGCCGTTGGATGTGATGTCGTTCGTTGCGGAGGGTATCGTGAGCGGGGCTGTAAAGCCGATGAAGAGCTTTAAGTTGGTGAAGGTGTGCGATCAGTTGGGCGTAGAGTTAGGAGAGGAAGCGCACGATGCTATGGCAGATATTCGTGCTACGAGGGAGTTGTACGATAAGTTGAAGAGGGGCTAACAATCTAAACTGAAAGGAGAAAAGGTTATGGCAGGAGAAAAAACGTATGAAGAGATTAAAGCACAGGTGAAAACGTATGAAGAGATTAAAGCACAGGTGAAAATCTTTCTGGTAGAATCACCGAAGTTTTACGAGGGGAACAAGTCTGCTGGGATGAGAGCACGAAAGGCGTTGGACAAGATCGCCAAGCTGATATGGGGGAAAGGGTAGTTCGATGGGAACTTTATCGGAAGTAATTGAGTTCATAAACAGCGAGACCGTCCCCTCCGATCATGACATGGCCGTAAATTACTCTTATATATCGAAAACGCCTGAATTGATGAAGACGAGAACGGAGTACAGAAAGCGGTTGAAAGCGGAAAGGTTAGAGGAAGATGCTGGTCAGATGAACTGGATGGATGGCGGTGGGGCATAAAAGTATAAATAAATAGTCCTTGACAGGCCACACATCAGAATGATAAGCGTAAAGAACGGTGAATATGGAAAGCATTAAAAACATAGCTAATAATTTTGAGTTGATCGGGAGTGGCGACACCCCGTACCGGAGTCATCCGGACCGTAACAACTCGAAGGGCCAAGGGGCGTTTCCTTAAACAGGGATTCGCCCCTTTTTCTTTGTGCACCGGGGTTGACCCGACCGACTTAATGGCGTTCAGCGCGCCAGTATGCCAGACAGGAAAAGTATCATGTGCCAGACGTGGTTTCTACCTACGCACCACGTTAAACAAGTAGGTAATTATCCAAGAACCGGGCGACCGGGGAACTCTTCCGCCGAGTAGGCACAACAATTCGCCTTGGTGGTGCGGAAGGCCGGGAGCGGAACCCGTATAAACCGTCCTGTAAATTGTGCACTTATTTTCTTATTAACCAAGCTGACCATACTTCGTATCTAACAGCCCTGTTATTGGATGAGGCACACACGGGTCATATAGACAACTACGCTCAAAGATGGAAAATCGGGATTCCCGACTATTGGAGGGACCATGACAAAAACAGAAGCAGAGAAGGAAGTGGCAGAGCTTAACGAGAAGGCACCAGATTGGTACTGCCCATTAGCGAGATGTATGTGCAGGAAAGATTGCCGGGCGTTTCAAAGGGCGTTCTTCTGGAGTGAGACACCGGAAGTCACTGGGAATCTGGTTGATATCAAGAAGGACGATTTCCACGCCCAAGATCACTACTGTGGGAATGGAATGTTTGAACAGGTTTATCTTGAATGTCCACATGGGAATGATGATTGAAAGGAGGGGGGGGGTATATGAAGGTCGTAGCCATTGACCCGGGGACGAAAGCGGGATGCACAATTACAGACGGCAATAATTTCCATACCGAACTGTGGAATGTGGCCGCGAAATCCAAGACGAAGAAGCGGCCCGGGGAGCCAAAGCATTACAGGTTATTGCACCTATGGGATAAGCTCAAGGAACATGAAGACGCTGATATCATTGTGTGTGAGGGTGCTTTAGGTTTTATGAGAGGGAGGTCTGCTATTGAGGCGAGCCACAAATACCGTGCCGTGATCGAACTATTCTCAGTTCTTCATGACATGGAACTTGTGATGATTGAACCGAACGATCTCAAGCAATTTGCGCTCGGGAAAAGATCGGGGAGTAAAGATGAGATGATTGCTGCAGCGAATAGGATGGGCTACGTGGGGCATGAAGACAATGAGGCGGATTCCTATCTCATTGCTCGGTGGTTTCTTGCGTTCAGGGGGATCAGCTAATCTTATCCCAAGCACGGAAGACCCGGGTCCGGATCATGGCCGGCGTGGGGTGTAGGTATTTATCTCGGATGGTTTCAACTTTGTCCCCGAGCAGGTAAGCCAGCACAGAGATATCCATGCCACCATTGTAAAACAGGGACGTTGCGGCGGCATGCCGAAAGGTATGAGGTCCACGTCCGTCACCAGTGGCTTTCATCCCCAGGTCAGTCAGCATTTTCGTGATGGCGGATTTAATCCGGACTACTTGGGGGAAGACCTGAACGGTGGGAAGCTTCTTCCCGAGGATGGGAACGGTCAACAATTCGTTCAATAACCGGGCGGTTTCCTCTGAGAATATTACAGGCCTTGGCTCCGTCTTCCCTTGGATTAAGAGATATTGTTCCTCGATAAAGATGTCGCTCGTTTTAATCCCCGAGATTTCCCCTACCCTGGCGCCGGTCTCGACCAACAATCTGACAATTATTTTGTATTTTAACGCATCCCCGTTACTGAACTCGTAGCGGAGACATTTTTCGATATCCTCTTCCGTGAACCACCTGTCCATGTGCTTTCGCTTATTCTGCTGACGGTCCCTGTTGGTTATCTTGTAGGTGAACTTGACTGGGTTTCCTACCCACCTCATGAATATTTTCACACAGGTAAGGTATTGCTGGATGGATTTTCCTGATAGCTGTTTGTCGTCCAGGTAATCAACGAACCCCTGCATGTCGAACTTTTCAAGGTCGTCCTCCCCGGCTACGACGTCCATGTATTTTTGCATGTGGCCCAGCGCGTATCCGTATAGTTCCTGCGTGGATTTCGCTAAGCCACTGACGTCTGGTGATCCCAGATATTCTTTGATTAAGGTCATGGCTTCTCCTTATGTTGCACGCCATATCTTCGCAAAGATAGGTATGCGGGTTTCCTAATGAAGAGGCTCACCTTCTGGCCTCTTCAACTCTTCCTTGCTATCCTGGTAAATGATAGGCTGGATCTGACGATCGCCCATTCCATGGAACAAGCTCCCGGGGTTAATCCCAAAGGCCACCATCAGGTTTGCCACTTTGAGCATGCAGCTGAGACACAGCTTGGTCTTGTTCGGGAAATCGAAAGATGTCTCGTTTCCGTCAATGGATGGGTCGCAGAAGTAGCATCCCCTGACTTGGGATTCCTCGTACATCTTGTCTACCACCTCAAAGAACGGGGCTTCCGAATATTCCAGCTCGCCTTCCATGCCCAGCCCGATTTCCTCAATGAACTGGCCGGCAATGAACATGGTGATGTCTTTCACCTGGTCTTCGGATAGGTCGGACAGGACCTCTTTTGCTGTCTGGATGTACTTCGGGGTTAGTTTGATTACTTTGTCTTCGGTCATTTGTTCTCTCCTCGGAGTAGGGGTTTTGGTTACGTTAATATAAACAAAAAAGTTCGTAAAATCCAGAACCGGGTTAGTTTTTTTCCAAAAATCCCAGATATAAAGCCCGCCTCAAAACCGATAGCTGTTTGACGGCCTGCGCACTTTCACCATCCAGTTGGAATCCTGGCCTCTGGTACGGCTAAGATTCAGCATGCCGTTGGATTTCTTGATGACCATACCCTCAATCTCAGGATCTTTAATCCATTCGTGGAAAAGTCTCTTGTAAGAATGCAGGTTCGTGGCTTGTTTTGTTGGTGCGAAATTCTTACGAGCCACTTCCCACGGCAGGAAACTCCGTCTTTCAGAGTAAGGCTTATCGACCAGCAACTTCCCGTCCCACATGAACGTGTCCCACAGGACGATCCGGTGTTTAATCCCTGGCACTTTATTATTCCGTAGTTCACCATCGAACATGCACCGGCCTTTGGTATGGAATCTCGCCAGTGAACGAACCAGCTCCTCGTCAGGCGAATAGGAGAACTTTTCCCCATGCCTGTTCCAGAACTGGACATCATCCCCGTCCATGATCAGGACCAACCTGTTCCCGTTGTACTTTGGTTCAGCTACCCACCTTGGATCTTTGGATAGCTTATCGAACAGGGGTTGGTCGATGCTGATCAGGCGGGGTTTCTCGGGGTAGAGGTACAGTATTAATTCTCCCATCACATCCCCTTTCTTAAAACATCGAACATTGGACAGCTTCCTTGATGGAAGCGTCAAGGTTAAAGGTCATCGGTGGGCCTTGCAGAACAAAGACATCCTTGCCTTTTTTCGCCTTCATCCCGTGGTAAGTGAAACTCTCGGGGTGTTCATTGTACCAAAAGGATTCTTCCCCAAAGGAATGTTCAGGGACGATTTGGTAGGCGTCCCATTCATGGCCGTCATAACCACCTACAGCAATAAACACCTTGCCTTTATACTCAAAGGGCTTTCGCATCGTCCTTTCGGTAAGTTTGTCCCCGGAATAAGAATCACCAATTTCATCCAACTTGGACTTTGGGACCGATATTTTCATCACATCCCCCTTTCCCTCGCAATCGCAAGGATCTGGCTCTCCAGGTCATCCGGCTTTTCCCTCCTGATAACCTCAGAGGCTACGGCAACGGATGCCGTATTCTGTTGATCCATCCCCAAAAGTTGAAACCCCTCAGTCTCCTGAAGAGTCTCGTACACTGCCTCAAGCAGTCTTTTCATTGCGCCCATGATTCACCTCGGATGAATGCCTCCCGTTTCCTGACGTTAGCATCTCGCACGGCTTGCAGGACAAGGTCGCATTCATCTAAAATTGATTCCTCGTTGGAAGAAAGGATCTCTTTTTCCAACCATTTATCGACCTCTTTCGCGCCTTTGATGCTGGCAACCCGGAAATCGCTCGGATAATAATGCCGGTCATCGTCGGTATCTTCATAGAACTCAATCTCACAATCCAGCTCCAGATATACTGTTATGTCAGTTTTCATCGCTCGTACTCCTGATTTTCAGCAAAATGGGTTCCGCGTTTGAATGATGAGTCCCGCATTCGTCGCATACAATAGCCTCATAGCCAAGAGCACCATCGTAATAATGCAACCGGGGACACCCACACTTACGGCAAAACCCTTTGATTTTTCCGTACAATAATTTATCCATTATTTCACCTATTTCAGCGCAGGCTTATAAGGCTTACAGAACACCCGCAGGTTATCCAAACCATTCTCTTCCATGGGGACCTGGTAGATCCTCCGGTTAAACCCTTCCTGCACCTTGAGCGTCAGAGTGTTCTCAAAGAAATCCTCGAACCTGTCCCCGATCAGCTCCATCAATTCTGCCTGCAGCTCCTCATCGGTAAAAACTTCAGCCTTGACCTTTACGGTGTAGTTTTCCTCCACCATATCGGCATACAACTCCCCGAGCGCCTCTTCCAGCAGATCCCTATCAGCTGCATTAATGCTGTATCGGTTAGAGCTGACATACTTCACCTGGTTCCCGGTCTTATTCCCGGGCAGGGCGTAGGAATTCTGGAATTTCCCCTTAAACCCGTCCTTATCCTGCACATTGGAAGTGAACTGCAACACCACGGTTTCGGCCATTTGCTTATCGGCCTTGGCCATAGTTTCCCTGGTCTTGGCATCGATGTACTCATCGACCGCTTCCCGTACATCCTCCGGTGGATCGAGTACGGGCATCTTGGATTTTGATTTAGCCGGTTGTTTGGCGACCGCTGTTTTCTTCAGCATGGCGCCGAACCCCTGCTTCGGTTTAAGTTTCACTACTTTTGCTGTTGCTGCTGCTCCCATCATGCTACCTCCTATACCCCATTGTCTCACAATGTTTATTGATAGCTCGCTGACCATCCGACACAGCTCCAGGGTGACAAGCGGGACAAGTCATCTTACCCGTTCCGTCCACCATCATCCAGTCAGGTTCCCTGCTGGCTCCAATAACGAACGTGGGATTCCCTTCTTGGACTTTCCCACAATAATCACATTTAATTTCCATTAGCTCCCCCTCAGTGTCCTAACAAATCCAATCTTCCCTGCATCGGGGAGATCGGCGTATTGAGATTCAACCCCGTACTTGAACACCCTTGCCGATATGCAGCACCCATCCCCGAACGGTATGCCGGGAAGTGAACATATTGCCACGTCCCCATGAAAGTGCAGGGCCGGGCATGGGTCAGTTTTCTTGATCCCGAACGCCGCTTGTGCTGATATGCAGGATTCAGCTATGCAGCAGAACCCGCATTGACAGCATGGGTTTGGAAACTCCATCTTATGTACTGCTGATTCCATCATTACCCCCACAGATACAGGAACGTCATCACCGCACCTGCCGCAGCGATCAGGCAGAATATCCCGGCGTATAGCTCCAGCTTAGATTTCCTCGGTACGGATAGGATAACGGTCGTGGGTCTTTCGCTGTAAGCCTCCACCATCCGGCGCGCTTCCCAGTTGATGTCCTCTGGTTTATATAGCTCTTGCGTTATTTCTCCCATTGTTTCCTCCTAAAAATCCCAATCTGATTCTATAAAGTGAACCCCCTGAGATTTAAACCACGGGGCGACTTTATCCAGAAAACATTTATGGCAAACATCAATGCTGTGAGTGTGTCCAGATCCACCTTCAGGATACCGATAACCAGTTTCATATTTAATCGTGACTTCTTTCAAGTCACCTTGCTGCTGCGAAATCTCCCGGTTGCAATCCGGAAAATCACACGTTATCTTTGTGGTCACTTTCGATATCCTTGCAGGTATAAGTTTTTCCTCAGTATGTCTCATGCCGCTTTTCTCCGAACTACTCTCTTAACCGTCCCGTCACTACTCAGTCCAGACAGGTCCCCGATCGAGTTGGCCATGCCTTTAATGGTTCCAGCAAACTCCTGGGCGAAATCCCAGTTTCCCCGGATATCCGCAGCGTCCGTTGATTCCAGCTCGGATTTCAGCCTTAGCACCTCACCTTGGACATCTTCCAGGCTGAATATCTGCGCAATGTTCAGGTAATCTTCGATTACCCTCTGAGGTTTCTTCATGGTCGCTGCAGTGATTTTCTGGCCGTCCTCGATCTTCTTGCTAATTTCATGGATAGCATCAAGGATAGCGACCTTGGTTTCCTGAAGAATCTGCTCGGAATATTCTTCGTAAGTTTTTGTCAGCTCCTGCTGGAACTCGAACTTGGCCTGTGCCAGTTCTTCCGGATCCGCCTCGGATATCTCAGCACCATGGATTTCACATACATGCCACTGGACAGAGAACCTGTTCCTGATCTGATTATCAGTGGGCCATTTGGCATCCACCAGGATCGGGAATCTTTCGATCATCTCAGATTTAATATCCTCGATGTTGTCGATCAGGTCTTCCACGAACACACCCTGGTCGCCCCTGATTTTCTCCACCCCGGTTTTGGCCAGCATGAAATGACTGTTCGGGACCAACCATGCCCCACGGATAAAGAATCTTTTCCCGATACTCGAAAACAGGGTCGTAAGTTGACTGCTTGCCTTATGCAATCCCACCCTGACATCGTCCATCAGCAGAGATTTATTCCCGAGATTCATGATTTCCAGAATGTCATCCGGGTGTTTCCCTAAGTCCGCCGCGGTCAGCTTGTCCTTTCCGGACCACGAACTAACTGACGTGATCCAGATCGTACTGTTGCCGTGGATTTGTGCTACTACATCTGCCATGCCTATACCTCCTCCTCTAAAATTTCCCTGACTGTAAGTAGCCAGTTGAAAAGGCCAACGGTTTTGTTGGCCCCTTCGATTGATTACTTACCACCCCTCTTCCCCACCACCGAAGTCATCGCTCACAAACACTGAGAGCTTCGTGGCGCCCTGTTCGTCCATCGACCCTACTTCCCACCCATAATTCTTGCTTTCGGCCCACAGTATGTCGCTCGTTTGCAAATAGAGCTGTTTGAACACCTCTCCGTGATCACCAAGAACAGTATTGAGCCCACCGCTTTGCCAAAAGTCGGCAACAGCACTGTAATCTCCGCTCGGGTTTTTGGTTAATCCCAGCTCGTACCGGCAACCGGGTATCTTTATGGCGTGGTCGCATTGTCGGACATCATGCCCGTACCACAGCATGGATGTCTGATCTTCCATGAACTCCCACCCCTGCCTCCTGCACAGGGCCTTGACCGTATCAAGGTCGAACTCAAGGCCTTCTGTGCTTATGTTGCTGATATGTGACATTTCTACCTCCCATCTAAGCGCAAACCGATATCATTTTCCCGCAGCTCGGGCATTTAATGTCCACACCATCCACCTGGTCCAGATATGTCGTATCTATTCCTAAGTGAAAGCCACAGTCACACTCCACGACCTCAAGAGAATGTTTCCCAACATCCACTTCACCTACTGTGCGCATCATTCGCCCTCCTCTTGTGCATCTGCCCACTCCCAGTACCCAAGCCGGGTATCGCCATTGGCAACCTCGTTCTGCCAATCACCGACCGGGTGATATGGGTGTGAGCACAAAGGATGGTTCACCTTCTCCATTAAAAGTGATTTCATAATATCCGCCAATGCTGCTATTGCTGCACCTTGATTCCCAAAGTATTCAGCGACATTTTTCCCATTAAAAGGCAGGCCGTCAAATTTAGCGGCATCGTCTTCCATGTCTTTGCTTATCATTCCTAAAGTTTTAAGCCGGGTGTCATCCACACAGTTTTCTGACATCGCAAAGCTCCTCCCCTTTCTCAAAGTATTCCGGCTTATGGGAGATGTTTTTCACCATCCCATGCCGTTCCTCAATCTCCCGAGTAGCTTCCATGCAGTCGCCTCCTGAATAACCAAAGGCCTCTACCTTGGTGCTACCGTCCTTCAAATAGTCGATCACTATCTTTCTCATCCGTCATATCCCTCCCTTCTTTTCTTGTTGCGGCACTTCTTACAACTTGATTGTAATCCATCAGGTGACACCGAGTTCTTATGGTAATGCCACAGCGCCACGTCCTTGCCGCAAGTTTTACAAACCTTGGCCTTAATGCCATTCTCTTCCCGCTTATAGTGCATGTAGCATAAGCCGTGAGACTTGGCTTTCCTGTCGCATCCAGGTACAGAGCATAATTTGTAAGGGATTCCCACCCACAAGCCTGTCAGTTCCCGGCCCTGCTCACAGCGCAGGCAGTTGACGTCTATCGAGCTTTCGGTAATTTTCTTCCTCACACCTATAGCTTCCAATCTCTCTTTGCACCGGGACTTGAGCATCGTGCAGTTGCACCTTTCACAGTGGAACATATCCGCAGTCGAGAATGCCGGGACACAATCAGGATAGGTTTGGTCCAGGACTTCTTGGATGTGAGTTTGCATCATTTACCTCCCGATCTTCTAACTCATCCTCCGGCCAGTATCGGTATCGATAATTTTTCCTATCACCAAGAACCACTGTTATGTCGTGGCATGTCCCTTCTGGGCAGATCTCTTGATCAGATACGATTATAGTTTCATCTATCGTCATCATCGTAAGACCGGACCCCCCGCATTTGGTACATTGGTTCACACCTTCAGGATCTTTGAACGACGATCCATAACCGTTACAGTGACCACATTCTTTGTACCCGTATTTCTGAGGGTCCATCATTATTTTGAAATCAATACCTGTTTTCATGCCGCCTTCCTCCTTTTCTTAACTTTCCGCTTAGCCTTGATATCAGTCGGCTTTTTCTCAGGTTCACCGGCAGGTAAGCAAGTTCCAGCAGCCCTCTGACGGATAGCTTCCAGCTCATCAGCGTGAGCTATCCCGTAAGGTAGGATGTACTGACCGGCCTCTTTCGCAGAACAGCCCATCATGGCCATTGTCTCTGCCAGCTTCGCAATATCTGCACCGCTGTACCCATCCAGAGGATAGTTGTCAGGGATTTCCACCCCTTCTTTCTCGTTCCAGATACCGGCAATTCCACGGGCTTCAGATTTGGTAGGCATATCTGCAAAGAATGTTGAATTTATTCTCCTGAAGAATGCTCCACCTGATTCATGTACCAGCGGATCTAAGGCGTTGCATGTGGCAATCCAATATGCTCCACACCCACGGGAATCTTCCATCTCCCTGAGCAGCTCCTTGAAAAGGGTCTGCCCTACGCCACTATCTCCACCGGACGATATGCCCGTTGCGATAGCTTCCACTTCGTCCATAAAGACAACGCATTTTCCCACGGCCCTGATGGTCTTGAAGGCATCTCTCAACCGTCCTTCAGCTACTCCCTGGAATCTGTCTTTGAGTGCCGAAAAGCGCAGAATAATACAGGGAATACCGACTTCATTGGCTACCGCTTTGGCTGTATGAGATTTGCCCGAACCGGGAATCCCATAAATTAAGATCCCTCTCGCCTTCGGGTCCCCAATGGTTTTCCGGATGAAAGATTTCATCTTCTCCAAACCAAACAGGTCATCCAAAGTTTCGGTGTAATTCCCGAACTCAAGAATCCCACTCGCTTTGAGCTGTGCCGCCTTCTGTTCAAGGATAGTCCTGGTATGGAATGTCCCCTTGATTGCCAGAGACAGAGCAAGGGCATTCTCAGCCCCTTCCCAAGTCAGGCCCCTCAGAGCATTGACGATCGTTTCCGCATCCTCCGGAACGTCCATCTCATTATCCTCGGCCATTTTCTCCAAAATACGCATGAGAGCCGCTTCATCAGGATACGCATAATCGACTACGGTAATGTCATTCGCCATCTCAGGCGGTATCACCTTCTGTGCAGACACGAAACAAATGGTTTTAGCTTGGAGTTTCAGGTCCGCTTTCAGGTTCAATGCCGCCCTGGATATTGTGATCTTCTCGAAATACTTATGATAATCCTTCATGAAAATCACAGCACCGATAGGCTGCGGCGGGTCCACGCTTTCGTCGTACTTGATAGGTAAATTTCTCACGGCATCCAGGGCCATCCCCGGATCGGTTATAATACCTTTCTTACCCTGTTTTTTTGGAACTTGTATCCCAGGTACTTCAAAGGGACGCCAAGCCCAAGCTCCACCACCGTTCTTAACCATCGCCTGGAAACCAGCGGCTATGTCCCAGGAATAGAACTGCACATCCTCGTCAAACACCGCACGATTTTCCCTGATTATCCTCTCTTCCTCAGTCGTGGTTGCCCAAAGGAAAGGATACCTAGCGTTATGGTGGCTACCAATCCCTTCTTCTCCTTGTTTATCCATACCCATCCTCCTTTCATATGTTTTTCCATGTTTCCCTTCGTCCAATTATATACACATTGGCCAGGGAGATATGATTTGCTATGGCTCCCAGCATATTTTCATGTTAGCCTCCAATTTTGTTGGTCTTAATCACTCCAGTCTGCCTACCCATTCGCTGATCGGCAAGCAGGTGTAATGATTATCGCCTAATCGTCGTAGTCTTCATCGTTTTCCTCCTATTCCTCATCGTCCCGGTTATCAAGCCAGGCCTGGTAGTCGGATGCCTTGCCGTTGAAATCTTCCACGGCGATGGTGGGCTGCTCTCCTGTTTTCCCGGAGATCACATAGGTATAATCTTCCCCACACTCACGAGTTCCTGCCGGGTAGAGATAAATGCCGCCTATCCCATTCTTGAACTCAGCTACAACGGAAGCAGCCAAGCATGACATCCCATTGAATGCAGAAGCAGCGTCGTCGTCCGTGCCGATTCCGTTGATAATCTTCTTGCCCTTTAGAAAATCAGCCAGGTCTTTCCCGTGACCTTCCAAGTATCCATCCATTTGCCGGTACATCACGACGGTTTCTTGTTCCCTGTCCATAAAAACGGTCAAACTTTTTGTTCCCATGTTTTCCTCCTAAACAAACGCATCGCCTTCTTTATAGTTTTCGTTGATGCCGAGCTTCTCGGCTGGATAGAGCCACTGGCCACCGAGCTTTAAGTATCCCCAGTCGATAACAGCTTTTTCCCGTCCATACGCATTGCCACGTTCTTCATTTCCCCTCTCCTCTGTTGAATGGTTGATGGTTAGAATCACATTAAATGTGCCGTACAGGAACATTCATAACAAATTACAAAATTCTTTGTCAATAATTAATTTCCCACTGAGCACATAAAAAAGCCCACGGGGGGAGGGGGTGGTTCCCCGTGGGCTTGATATGAGCACAACAAGGTTCCCGCAACGGGAACTTTCTTACACTCGCATAGGCATTACGATAGAGTGGTAATCTTCTTGCCCCATGTAGATAGGCTTGGTCGCATCAGCAAACTCGATAACCAGGTCTTCCGAATCAATAGGGCCCATGGCATCCAGCACCAATTTCCCGTTAATGCCGATCAAGAATTCCTCACCATCGTCATAATTCTTGCTCTTAATGGGGATGCTGATTTTCTGGTACGCCCCTTTCTCGGGGTTCGTGAACTCGACGTCGATACCGCCATTGAACTTCATCTGGAACGCTCGGTAGTCTGCTCCGGCGATTGCCAGGGCTTGCCTCAACGGTCGTTCCATGTCCTCTTTGGCGATGGTCACGCTTTTATCACGTTCAGTCCGGGCAACCATTTTCCAGTCAGGGAACTTGCCTTCAGGCTCTCGGACAAGAAGAAGACCACCTTCACCGAACGGGATACGAACTGACTTGTCACAGTATTCAATGGAAACAACGTCATCGTCCTTCGGGAACACGGCCTTTAGCATTTTCTCGACGCTCAGCGGTACGGTGAAGCCCTGTACCGATTCGGGTGCATCAACACCATGCAGTGACGTCCAGTGCAGCCTGTGTCCGTCCGTAGCCACAATACTCGGGTTTTCCCGGTCGCTCAGGTCAAAGTACAGAGAGTTAAGTTTGAAACCATAATCCTCATCCCTATTCCCGGCAATCGCCACATCAGACAGCCCTTTTCTCGGGACGGTCAGCGTCACCAGATCGGCGGCGTCAGTATCTTCCTGCACCGGCATCGGGAACTCATCCGTCGCATACGTCGCCAGGTCATGGAAATTTTCCCCAATCTTCACACGGGGAGAAGTATTGGCACCAAACAGATTTCCATTTCCATCCGCATCGGACGCAGGCGAAATTTCCACCACATCCACATCCAGAGTTCCAAGGATCTTCCCAAAGTCGGCAGCGTTCAAGCAATACTGTTCTTCTCGGACGCTCCCGGCCTGTGCTTCTTCCCGGAATTTCTCCAAGATTGCTTCCTTCATCACAGGTACAGTCGACTTTTTCCCCGGCAGGTCCACATCAAAATAGCTCGCGACCTCTTTCAAATGCTGGGCTTTCAGTCCCTCCAGCATATCGTCAGCGATCACTTCCGGTTCGGTCGTTAGCGTGTAGTCCGTAATTTCCAGCGGTGCAAACACAGCAATTTCCAGGTCAGTAGCGATAAGCCTCTGTCCCGGGCCGTCCAGGAATACACACTGGAGGATAGGAAAACTCCCGTGGCCGTTGGTCAGCTTCGACGCGATTTTCACAGCTTCCCTCAATTCTTTTCTGTCTATTTTCATGTTTTTCTCCCTCCTGTGGAGATTCACCCCTCTCCAGTTGACGCCGGACTTTCTCGGTTCCGGCGTCCAATGCAGAGGTTAAACCCGTATTGCAGGTTTTCTTATTCTTGGCGGTGCGATAAGTACCCTTTTCTTGGGTACCGCCAGCAATAGCTGATCTTTTTTCTTCATCGCGTTCACCTCCTTTTATCTTTTCTTGTACCGACGCTGACGCTTCTTCTTCAGGCTGTCGATCAATTCAAGTGTGGACTTGATTTTCTTGGTCTTAACCGTCCACGTTTTCGTAGTCTTGTTGAATTTCCAGGTGGTCGAGCTGGCCCCGTAAGCAGGGACGTCAATAACCCCGGTTGTAAACATTAGAACCACACCAAAAGCCACGCCACAAATAATGCCTTTCATGATTTTCTCCCTATCTCAGCAACCACAGGTTTCCAGCTTCCGTCCCACTCCAATATCACGCTGATTTGATTTGCCCTGTATCGGTTGGGAAATTCTCCGATCAGGACGGTCCTTTTCCCTCTACGCATGGAAAGTCTGAATTTCATGATTTTCCCCTCAATAGTCAGAGTCACGGTTGTATGCCACAGTGGAACGGAATTTCCTGTGGCCTTGCTGTGTGATGTTAAAGAGTAACAGTCGATCACCAGTGGTGCTTACATCCCATTTCCCACGGAATTTCAGCTTATGCTGTGGTACGCCATGTTTTCTCGCAAGGAACATCACAGCTCGTTCCTTGGCAATATCGATATTTTCCATGCCTTACCCGTTCACCGCTATCTGCAACGGTGCCTCCCATTCAGAATAGATTCTCCGCGTATATTCTCGCGCTATCCCTTCGGCTTTCTGATACGAAATTTCTCTGAGGTTTTTCCCGTCAAAATACATCGCCAGGTCTCCTCTTCCATATCTGGTTTTCATGCCGGTAACGATAGGGACCATTGCGTCAAGAATTTCTTCCCGTGTCGAATAGCCGAACAGGTACTTAAACCGGCCAAGCGGATACTCATCGGCAGGAATAAATTTTTCCAAGTGTGTCCCGGTTTTTCCCGTAAAATGCAGGAACGGAACAGGGTTTTCCTCAATTTCCCGCTTGTCATGGACAATCAAGTCATTATGGTACGCCTCTATCAATGGCAGTGACTTTTTCTCCAAATCTTTGTAAGTTGTCATTTCTCGCTCCCTCCCGTTAAAAGTTTCCTGTGCTTTTAACCAAGAAAAGGGGAGCCCCGGTTTCCCGGAACTCCCCTCTGCGGCGGGAGACTTTTAAACTATGCTCCTGAATTTCTGGTAGTAAGACTCGATAATCCGGCAGTCAATGCCCATTTTTTCCAGGTCGCCTACTGTATATCCACTGTGCCGGAGCAAACAGTACCCATTGAAAAATGCGTCCGTTACTTTGTCCGTTACTTTTCCCATGATTTCCCCCTATATCCTGTAAGATGCGATGTTGTTTCCCCGTACCATCATGGCAGACTCCAGCCATTTCGAGAATTTCCTCGCAGTTTTCTTGCCTAATCCGATATCCACAAGACGGCAATAAATATGCAGAGGATTGATGCGATGGTTCATCCAATTTCTCATAATTTTCACCTCCTATACCACAAAAAGCCCAACCCGGTTTCCCGGATCAGGCTCTCTATTGTGTGCGGGGATTTTCCCCGTATTAGGCGTTGACTGCCTGCTGTTCCTTCGGAGCGTTTATCTCCGCCTTGGCCCTGAATGCCGCGACCTGCTCCAGCATTTTCTTGGCAATACCGGCCATGCTTCTCGCTGTCATCTCCACCTTGGCCAGCTCCCGCTTTCTCGCGTTGATCACGTTAGGATCTCCGGCCCAGTTTTTCTCATATTCACCGACGATCTTCTCAAGTTTCTGACTGGCTTTTCTCGCCTTACTCAGCCCGCCATTTTCCCCGGCCTCTTTCTTGGCCTGTGCGAAAATATCTCGCTGGGCCTGCTTATCCAAGTAAGCCTGGATGGCCGCCATCATAGCATTGACAGTTTTCTTGTCCTTGACGGCATTGTTGAACACGTGCATCTGCTGTTTCGTAGTCTCAAAGGACGTTGCCAACTTTCTTGCAACTTCTTTCGGAAGTTTTCCATTGTCCACAAACTTATGCAGTTCCTCAGCCAGGCCACACAGTTCCAGGTCAGTCTTGATCGTAGCCACAGATACACCGTGAATTTTCGCGACCCGGCTGATACCCATCCCATGCTGTTCAATGGAACGCTCAAAACTTCTCGCTCGGTTCATGGTACTCAAATCTTCCCGGTTGGCATTCGCCATCAGCTGTTTTTCCCACACGTCCCGACTGGATATCCCATCATGCACAAAACAAGGAATTTCCAGCAGGTTGGCCAGCATCGCCGCCTTGGTACGCCGGTGTCCATCAATGACCTGGTATTCCCCTTCAGGAATTTCCGAGTCTTCCGGACGCCATACAGATATCGCTTGATCGTCCATGAAACCGGCAGACCTCATACTCTCCGCCAGCTCCTCGATGCCCGTATAAATTTCCCGTGGCTGTTCCGGATCCAGATGGATCTTCGTCACCTCAATTTTTCTTGTCTCCATTTTCTTTCTCCCTCCGCAAGGATTAATAGTTCACGCACGTAACCCGCGCGTGTACCACAAAAAGCCGACCCCAGGAATTTTCCCGAAGTCGGCTATATATGAGGGATTATCCCCCGATAATCGTTCCAATTTTCAGGCCGATGCTTAATGCTACAAAACATGCCCAGCCCAGCCACAAGCCAATCTTTACCCACGATTTTTCCATGCTATTTCTTTTTTCTCAGGATGTAGATTTTCCCGGTCTTGCTCGTTTTTCTCGTCTGTATAATTTCCTGCATATTTTCCTCCATTGAAGGTTAATTGCATCCCTTCCCGCAACCTCTCAGCGTAGAGCAAAAGCATCCCGTTCAATCATCCTTGCCATAGCGACCCGAAGGTGTATGTTATGCCCGAAGGCATAGTGGGGATGGTATCTCAGAATTGTTCAGCTCATGGTCCAATTTGGTCACGGGAAGAATCCAACACCGGACTTGCATCAAAAGCCAAGCCCGGGTTCATTCTTCGGAGGGTCTCTCAGTATCCGTTATCTCAGGTAACAGCCAATCAATCGTGCCTTTCATTCAATCCGTTCGGTTTACATCAATGCTAAAGACCATTGTGAAGTCTTCCACGGTAGTCCCGCCCAAGCTGGCAAGACAGGTGTATCAAACAATACGCCAGTCCTTCGCTCCGCAAACCGTTCTTCTTAAACTACTCAGCACGGCTTCTCAACCGCTATGGTTCCCAGTCAAACTTCAGACCGAAAGAGCTTAGTTTACGCCCTAAGTCAGACGCTCCGTTAACGGTGGTAGTACCGCCTATGTTAAGCCAGAGGCAGGTCATAGGTGCCTACACGAAGGTTGATGCCAAAGGGTGAATACGCCGATCCTTCTCGGACGGTGTGGATCGCAACCGTTCCTGCATGGTTCCATGTGCTTCCCATAAATGGCTTTCACAGAAGTCGTGAACCTACCAACAGCGGCATTCACAAAGGTCGTGAACCTGGCCACCGGGCATAGAAATGCCTTACACACATAGGGTTCAATTCAGGCCAGAGACATACAGGTGAAAACTTCTGGCCGTTAGCCTGCCTATAAATGCTACCTAACACCGCACAGACCACAGAGCCAGGTGAACTCGGCAACAACCGTGCAGCGTCACAGTCCATCATGGGCGGATTGCCAGCATGACAGAACAAAGACTTGGCCGTCTATGAGTCCAATTAAGAGCGTAAGCCCTTAAAGATATGCCCTGTATTCAGGACGCATCCTTAGAGGTTCACACAAAACACAGGCAGACTTCCATCAGGTCAGACATGGACACCGAGACGCCTACGATCCAGGCTCCGGGCAGGTCATGCCGCAAGTCTGCCATGCTCCAGGCAATGGCAACGTCCATATCCATATAAGCTGGATAGCACGTTCTATGGTCTTTTATCATAGGTTGTTTATCCCTCCTTGTATCAGTTTTGACATAAGGTCACTATTCCAGAGTAGAATACTCCAATACGAAATAGTCCATAATGGAATACTCTTTTACGAAATAGTCCAGCTTGTATTATTCCATTGTGGAATACTCTTATCAAGAATACTCCAAAATAAAATAATCCTCAAAAAATCAATCTCTAATCCATAACACTTGAGAACCATGAAAAGTAAACCACTTCAAAAAAAAACTTCTCATAAAACTCAAAAACTCAAAAACTGATAATCAATCCAAAAAAACTAATCAATCAATCAATCTCTAATCCTATACACTTGAGGAAACGGGAAAGTAAACCACACACACAAAATAAATCAAAATAGTTTGGAAAATAGCTTGACAGGCACATTATAAAGTGATAAAAGGACGTAACTGCAATTAATCACTAACATTTCAAGGGGAGGGGAAACAATGACAGTTCAAGAATTCAAGGCGAAAATGGATAAAGACTTGTTAGCCTTTCAATCAAAAGCTGATAATCTCAAGAATGAGATAAACGAACAATTCAAGAGAACAATTCAGAAAATAGAAAATGCTCCCATTAGTGACAAGTGGGAAAATATCAATCGCATCATAAACAAGGGGAGGAACTAACCATGAGAGAACAATTATTGAAAGAGTATAGAAACGTGATCGGGAGTGAGTGGATCAATCAAGATCAAGAGGATATTATTCAAACGAGGATTTTATACCTGTTAGAAAATCAGGAAAAATTGGAAGTCTATAAAGATGAAGGGCATCTTGAAAAGTCTTTAAAGTGGTATGTCAAGAAACGATCAATCCGTATATTTCAGACAAGGGAAAAACATGTTTCCCTGAATGATACGGAAACAAGTGGTAACATTCTTGTCAATATTCCTCCTCCTCCCTCCCTTGTCAATGTTCCGAAAGATTACCACTTATGGAAACATATCATTTTAGCCAAGGACGCCAAGGGAAAGAATCTCTTTTCGCATAGGCAAATGCAAATAATGAGTAAAAGATATTTAAGCGGGAAAAATCAAGTGGAAATAGGGAAAGAATTGAATGTGTCAAAAATGGCAATATCCAAGGCTAACAAGGCGATTGATAGAAAAATACTTTCTCTTGATTTAAAAGCGAATGTTTCCCATTGGTACAAAGGCGAAGGAAATAAACTTCCAAAGTCGAAAATTTGGAGTGAAAAATGTCAAGATACTGATAATCCTCATATTGAAACAGGGAAGCGGATTGAATACGAACCTCTTGATAAATGTCAAGATGCTATCGGAAACGTTATTTGGTTCACTGGCTCATTAAGGGCAGGCTCAATGTTAGCCTATCGTATGGACCCCATTGAGGACACTCTTAAGGATAAACCGGAAAGAAAGATGCCAAGATACGCCGAACTGGAAAAGAGTATCAATCTTGATATTCAGAGTAAAAGGAAATCTATGCTGGAGCATTACAAGGGAAACGTGGATAATGTCAATTCTCTGCAGCCGTGGATTCACTCTAATCATCTTGATAGTCAAGAACTCACAAAGCATGAAAAGGATTGCTTGAATATCTAATACCATTCTAATCCTATCTTAAAAGGCCGTAGCTTCCCCAGTACGGCCTTTCTTTTGCCCTTTCATATAATCCCATAAGACTTCTTTAATACGTCCTATTTGAACTCCTCAAAAGCCTATATTAGGAAAGTTTAATATAATGCTTAAGCCTATCCAGTAGCCAAACGTAGGAACTGCGTCATAGAAAGGTATGTTAGTATGCCTTGCCTATTTCATATACTCTGAAAAGAGATATAAACTATGCCTATGGTTGAATAAATAGGCTTTTAATGGGATAGGCCTATTTGATGCTTGCCTAAGCACTGTGTGGCTGTCAGTGCTTGATAGGCACTGTGTGTATTATCAGTGCTTGAATTATGACGCACTGTGTTATAGATAGAACCACTATTTTAAATAGTACAATATTACAATAATACAATGTTGTAATATTACATTGTTGTTAAGTATAGAGGACTATACTAATCTCATGTCAAGGTTAGTCCATTGAACTAACCCTTATGTCACGTTAGCCTTATGTCAAGGTGGGGATAAGGTATTGATGACGGCCGTAATTATGACGACACCCGACACCCGACACCCGATTGATGCTTGATGCTTGATGCCTCTTGACACCGACACCCGGTTACTCGACACGACACCCGACACTTGACACCCGGTTACTTGACACCCCAGCTTGACACCCGACACCCCTTGACACACGGTTACTTTATAACCTATAAAGTGATTGTACTATTATATCAACTACTTATGGACTATTGACATGATAATAGGCTTGTTTTGTAGGGTATTCATGGGGTACCCCTCCTTTCATCTGAAGGGTACCCGGCCTTTCCACAGGGACTGGGTACTCGTCACGATCCCTTCTGACCGATCCCAATAATAAAGCTCTTTTCTTTTTCAGGTAAATCCCGTTCTCCCATTGGATCCCGTAGATTTAAAGCTCCTCTTTCCCCAGTGATCTTTTTCTCTCTTTCTAAGCTGTTTATTATGGTCCGATCTTTTGAGTGTTGTATTTCTACGTTATTTAGGTTGTATTGGGTATTCGGGATTCCTAATCGTTTGGTGGATTTAGGTGGATAGAAAATTGCTAGATTTAAAGCCCGCCTGTTTTTTTTTTAAGGTGGATGTCGATTTCTCTGGTGTTATTTTTTAGGGTGTGCTTAGATGGCACGACTGTGTGATTTAGAGTGACTATGAATGGTGGGACGGAACTTTTAATTTTGGATAAGGGGGATTTGTAGAGACGATGGGAACTCACAGTTTTTGTTTCAGCCCTGTTTTTCTAATTTCGATGGTTTTTGGTTTATGGCTTTGTTTGGCTGATTTACTTTCTTGGTGGGTATTTGCATTTGTTTATTTGAGTCACGTGGATTTTAAATGGACGTTTACTAACCGATCTGGTGGTTGGGTGGTGAGAGATGAGAATTGAGCTGGGCATTATTTCATTGGTCAGGTTTTTAGTAATTCTGATAATTGGTTTGTTCCTCCTCTTCCAGAGGAAGTCACACGGGGGGTCTTTGGTCCGATGATCCTTGGTGCTGGAATTGTTCTTGGCTTGGTCGGTGTTAAGGATGATTTTGTTGTAATACTACCTTTTACTGCGTCTATAATATATATATAGATAGGGGGATGTCCAATAGAGCAAAATTCTTTATCTATAGGGATTTCATAGAGCAAAATTCTTTATCTATTGAGCGGTCATAGATAAAGGAGGTTTATCTATTGAGCGCGGGGGTGGTTAGGAGTTCTTGGTTTTAGTTAGTTAGAGTTAGTTCGTGGGGAACAGGATAGGAGATTGATTATGGCGTTAGAGAAAGGCTCACATTCTTACGGTCCTTACAGGGATATTCCTTACTGCCTATCTTGCGGGTATTTCCAGATTCCAGACCAAGCCCTGTTTGGGATGACCGAGACTTGCCCGAATTGCGGAGATCCGATGAGACCCACGATAGGGCGTTATAAAATAAAGAAGGGTTCTGCAGGGTGGGGATTATTCCGGAAACGGACGAATGAAATTCTAGGGTTTGAACCGCGAACGGAAAGAGGAGGTCCAAGATGAGAGGCACGGTAGCGAGGAGAATCAGGCAGAAGGTGTACGGGGACTTTTCCCACCGGGAGAGGAAGTACAAGTTTGAGCCTTTCGAAAAACTTCGGGAGTTATTTAAAGAGAAGAAGCGGGACCGTGTACCTGGGACTTTTTATGCGGTTGGTCTTAGGAGAGAGTACCAGCAGGCTAAGAAGGCGTATTACGCTGGGGGGTTATCTAACGAAGGCATAGTAAGACACTTTAGAGACATGGATGGAGTAGCAAATGGGAAAAAATAGCGTAATTTTAACACCAACACGTAGAGCAAGGATAGACCTTAACGGTTCTTTGCAAATCCAGAGAAGCGGAAGGCTCAAAACGCAATACTGCGTGAAAGAAGCAGATGTTTATTGCGGTGATTGGTGCCCCATTTTCTACGATGATATTGGCAACAATATCATAGGATTATGCCACAATAGAACATGGCTCTTTAAAAGTATTCTGGACCTTCGGGAAATAGAATAGGTGATGATTATACGAAGGGGGATAGAGTGGAAATAGAGATAATAACAGCGAAGAAAAAACTATCCAAATCTATTGTTAACCAAATGCGGCAAGCGCATACAGTTGTCTTAAAGTTTGGAACGTCGTTAGGCTACATGATCGGGGTTAAGAAAGGTGCTTATAGGACAATCTTGATTCAATACGATAAAGAGTTCTTCACTATCCCAGATAATTACACAAAAGGAGACACTAAGGTCTACCGCAAGACTGGGAAATGGACGCAAACTAAAGAATTTGAGACCCATGAAGAATGCACTACTTGGTGGGAGGCTTACCAGGAAAGGCTTCAAGATGCTTGTAACCAAATTTACATATAATGGGGTCTCCCTCTGTGAAAATTGCAAGCAAACACCAATCCAGCAAGCCAAGTGATAGGAGGGCAGGGTAAATTATAGTGTTGTGCATCCGAGAGAGATTTTTGCAGATGCTCTGACAGACAGAGCCGCAGGAATTATTTTTGTTCATAACCATCCTGAAAATGATGTTGAACCTTCTGAAACTGACAAGAAAATAACAAAGCAACTTTGTGATGCTGCAAAACTTTTAGGAATACAAGTAATAGACCACATTATTGTGACTAAGAATGAACATTTTAGTTTTCAAAGTGAAGGACTTTTAGAAATATGAATTTGAAATTATCAAAATACGAAATAGAAGATTTAATCGAAAGATTACAAAAGGGAGAAAACATCCCTGATGACTATAAATACAAATTATTTCCTGCAAAGCAAAAGGAATATGAGTTGGTTTATGGTGGCAAAATGCGTAAGGAAGATGTTTTAGCAAATGAGGATGGGGTAATTTGCGATTCATGGAAGACGTCTTGGGGATATCTTGGCCGGCGATTGGCGCGAAGATGGATAAGGAAGGGATTCCGAGATTGCATATCCCGGTGAATGGTCCTAAGCGAGATAGGATTTCTAAGATCCCGGATAAGAAACTGATGGCGATGGATTCTAAGGAAGTGGCGAGGTTGGTTGGCTGCACTGTAAGTTGGGCGATTGTCTGTCTGCGTCGGCAGGGGCGGTTGTATAAAAAGCATCGGGTTTCATAACTGGGGCTTGTTTCCTTGGCACCCCGCGTGTGTGAGGGTGCGCACCTGAAGAGCATACGACTTGTTAGTATTCCCGGGGAGGGGTCGCGCCCCACATTCTCGGTTGAAGAGTAACGGGTTCCAGGTTCAAGACCTGGGCGGTGGTGCCAAGGAAGCAAACGGTAAGAGATACTATATTAAACAGGATACGAGGCCATTTCTAAAATGAGCGATATACGAATAATTAGATCATGGGATTCACTGCCCCCT
>Ga0307928_10000819_pt1 | contig 23366 bp, 24 predicted proteins | sample AceLakmetagen232_FD_201815 | JGI IMG/M metagenome (GOLD analysis project Ga0307928, IMG submission 201815) | Saline water microbial communities from Ace Lake, Antarctica - #232 | ecosystem: Environmental > Aquatic > Non-marine Saline and Alkaline > Saline | place: Antarctica: Ace Lake... | reverse complement strand
CCCGTCTGGAGGATTTGTTTATTCTACTACTAAGAGCTAAATTCAAAGGGTCCTTTAGGGGAGTCCAGAGAAAAGGCCACTTTTACAATGTTGTTTTATGAAAAACTATAGAAATCAACGTCTTACCAATTCGCGGAGATTGATTAAATTGCTTAAAAACGATCATTCTTTATGGAACGGCAAGATATATAAAGATTGTATTTATTTAAAGACCTTTGGGTGTATTAAAATTAACAAAAAAAGATTTTTAAATTCTTTGCCTAACGATTTATTAGAGACCTATCGTAGAGTAGAAAGAATGGATCGAGAGAATTTTTCTTTAGACCAGGAATTTAGAAGAAAGGTTTTAGCGTAACCGTATGATAAAAGTAATAGAAATAGACCCTGTAGCGAAACCACGAATGACCCAATCCGACAAGTGGGGTAAACGTAAATGCGTACAGGAATATTGGAGATACAAAGATGAATTAAAATTAAAGTTGGGGAGTTTTACACTCTTCGATTATGGCTACCACTTAACTTTTATTCTCCCAATGCCTAAATCCTGGAGTTTAAAGAAGAGGGATAGCCATAATTTAACACCCCATCAACAAACGCCGGACAAGGATAATTTGGAAAAAGGATTTCTTGATGCACTGTTTACTCAGGATTCGCACATTTGGGATGGGCGTGTCACAAAGCTCTGGGGTAAGTCGGGACGGATAGTTATAGAGCAAGTTAGTGATTCTAGTATAATCGACAGGATCATAAGACATATGAAGCAGGTTGGGATCATGAGTTGTTTATTAAAACCTCAAGCATAATAAAAACAATGTTCAAAAACTTAATCGACAGAAAAGGAAAATTTGAAGGCTTTGTTCCTGGTTTTTATTATGACAGCCAAGGGTATTTAACCGGCTTAAAAGGTCATAACTTTGAGAATAATCATATTCCTGAAGCAATAGTTAAAGAGTTTGGTTACGATTGGGTTAAATCTCCACCCTATTCTGAAGAGATAGCAGACGCGTTTTTGCATGAAGATACTATAAAGAGCCTTAAGGATGTAATGGCTGTCTTCGGCAAGGATAGTTTTGGGGTTGATGCAAGCAACAGAAAAGTCCATCTCAGAGAAATGCCCTATGAAGTATTGACGGTAATGGATGACATGATGTTCAATATGGGAATGACCAGGTTTCTCGGCTTTAAGAAAATGATTCAATATATCAGGGATGGGAAATATTGGAATGCAGCAAGAGAAATCAAGTGGAGCGACGGTCAAAAGCAGGATAAATTTAGCGTATATTACGCTCAAATTAATAGTGTTGTTGCTGCTTTGGAAGATCGGGGTGGTAAGAATACCTTCCATAGGGCAGAGGAAAACATAGGGTTGTTGCTGGAGGCTGCTAAATGAGTGTATATAAAATAGACCGTGGTAAACTCATAAAGGCCGGACGGCGGATAGGCAAGCAATGGACGACGATGGATGAATTTCTCAGGCAAGTACGCGTTCAAAAAAGCAAAGAGTTTCATCGTAAAATGGACAAAGCTGTACGAGAGACACTTATGGCTGTTAAATGAACAAATAACAGCCACAAAACTCAACGGGAATTAATGAAATGAAATACATAACCTTCATAGTGGGAATGGGGATTCTCGCTGTATTACTTATAGGAGATTTTATTATCGACCATTAAACTTAACTAGATAACTAGTCCCCCAGGCTAGAGAAACCACTCTTAAAGGCATATCGTGCGCACGCGATATGCCTTTTTTTGTGGGAAAAGAGGATTATGCCAAAAGAAACAATCATAGAACGTGATATCAGCGCAGTTCAAATAGACGTAATTTGTAAGTTCTGCAAAAAAGGTTTCATGTATAACACAGGCAAAAAGATCATGTACCCTGTAGTCTTGGTAAGTAATCATCATAAGCCCGGATTCTCTTTAATTCATCAATGCAAAGGGTGCGGCAGAGAGTACAGCATCAAAGGGCAGTTCCCGATGTTTAAATATTTGCCTAACCAATCAAACGAATTGCCAGATGAAGATGTTGAGAAAGTTGTCGAACACGAAAAAGTAGCACTGCACTAATGGGCAAACTAAAGGTAGCGATAAAAAACCAACTCGGTCGTTGGGATGTTAGCGAAAGTGGTGAGCGAGTATACACACCAGGGCTCTTTGACATTATTGGATATAAACCACATCCGGGACAGATCATTTGTCACGAGAATGAAAGTAGATTTAAAACTATACGTTCAGGCAGGCGGTGGGGTAAGAGCCTTTTTGCTGCTATGGATGTTATGGATTTAATCTGCACTCCAGGCAGTAGAGGATGGATTGTAGCGCCTAACTATTCTCTTGGAGAGAAAGAGTGGCGGTATATCTGGGACGCTCTGTTTGGTGGCTCCACGTTCCCCAGGAGTGGACTAAAGGACATGATCTACAAGATTGAGCGCAAGACTAACAACCCAGTTCAGGGGCAGATGTATTTAAAGTTTTACTGGGCTTACGATATAGCATTACAGAAACCAGAGCTTGGATTAAGCCCACAACCAGTAGAGATAATTGTTAAGAGTTTCGATAATCGTGTAAGTTTGCTTGGAGATGAACTTGACTGGATCATCCTGTCAGAGGGATCGTTATTTCTTCGTGAGATTTGGGAGAAGTTTTTACAGCAAACATTAACTTCAAGAGAGGGAAGGCTGTCTATCCCAAGTACTAGCTCTGATGTTAGTGATTTCATGGATGATTTTTATAAGTTAGGGCAAAATCCTGCAGAAATAGATTATTTTAGTAGGGAAGCACCAAGTTATGAGAATCCTCACTGGGCTCCAAACGTAGAGAAAGAAAAGAGTAGGCTACTTAAACTAGTAGCTACAGGGCAGATGTCAGAAGAAGCTTACGAAGAGCAAATTGAAGGCAAGAAAGTAAACTACACAGGAAGATATTACAAGGAATTTAACCATAGGATACACGTCCAAGACTTGGAAGTTGACCCACATAGTGTTGCTTTTAGAGCTTGGGATTTCGGATATCGGCATCCCTCTATAATATGGGCGCAGATTAACAAGCAAGATCAAATGCTTTGGCTGCACACATATCTTGGTTCAGATTTAGATGATATAGACCTGTGCTGGCTAGGAATGTTTCTTTCAGGGGAATTGCTGGTTGACAAAAACCTTAAATTTTACAGGGTAGGTTCAGATAAAAAAAGAGAATATTTACCGAAAAATATATACAACAGAATAAAAGCAGAGCAGTTGCTTCCCTTTTTTAACTCTAACACAAAAATTGAATTTAATGATTTTTGTGATGCTTACGGTGGTGTACAGGAAAAGAGTTCAAGAGGTTCAAGTATTCAGGTAATGAATACGTTTGGTTTATATCCAAGATACACGTTCGAGAGGATTAAAAATGACGAGACTGAGCCTGAGAGTGTAAAGATTATAAGGGCCGACCTTAAGTTAAGAGAACATAAAGTCCCTAATTTTATCGTTAACAGATCGAACACCTTAGGCGTTGAGATGTTTAGAAACCTATCCTTTGAAAAACGTAAGGACGGGGCAATAGCACATAAGTATAAAAAGGAAGGATATTACGAGCATCCTCATGATTGTTTAAGGTATTTGGAGAAACACACAAGAAAGTATATGTTGTATAAATATAAAAACCTCGTTGAAGGTCGGTATAGTTACGCAAAATGATAAACACAACTAAAAGCAAAAAGATTAAATTAACAGAAAAACAGAATAAAGAGTTATGCGCAATGATTAAGCATGACTATAATCAAGATATAGACGTTTCTTCTAAGGGCATGAGGACTAAGCTTGCCAGATTTCAGGAGCAGACTAAAGGCCTTTTGCAGAAGGGGAAAGAAAAAGAGGACTGGCAGGCCGACTTATCTCTGCCGATAACAAAGAGCCACAAGACTGCAATAGCCGCAAAAATGTTTGAGGCCATTCATGACTCTGAGCAGATAGTACACTTCCAACCAACATCAAGAGAGGACGTTGAGGCTACAGAGAAGAAAGAAAAATGGTTCAACGGTAAACTCAAGAACTACACCAAGAACCATGAGCGCAATCTTGACAGGAGCATTAACAAGGTAGCGCAAGACGGGGTAGTGGTTTTTTACACATACTACGAGCGAGAGATTAAACCTAATATAGAAGTTGAAACATTTGAGCTGTCCCCGGAAGACATTGCAGATGATCAGGCTTTCGATATAAAAGTAAACTCTGTCGTTGTGCAGATGTATGGTGCAGAGGCTAATTATCGCACTATAGGTGAATACAAGTATGAAATAAAAGTTAAAAGAAAGACGATGATAGATAGTAACGTGAAGGCTAAAGACGACAAAGAGGTCTTAGATTTCTATCCAGACACAGATAATATGGTGCTGTATGTTGATAAGCATAAAATGGCAGTTAAGTATGACGGAGCGCAAATCGCGCCTCTTAACCTTGACGATATTTACTTTGATCAAAACGCAACTGACTTCCAAGCTGCCAGATGGGTGCAACTTAGATTCACGGAAAATCCTTTCGCTATTGATTTTAAGTTTAAAGAAGGTGTTTATGATAGCTTAAAGCAAGAGGACATAGAGTTAATAAAAAAATGCAAGTCAGATAAGGAGAGCGAGAACGATACTCCAATAACAGATGTCGTTAAAGATAACCAGGGCATTGATGAAGATAGTACTGGGAATGAGTATATATCAGAAATCAGGGCAAGAAAATGTTTTTACTCTTACGATATCTCAGGGACAGGGAAGCTTGAAGAGATAATAGTAACTTACATTCCAAAGATAAACAAGATAGCTAACGTAAGACATTTACACATGATCTACCCTCACGGGGAGAGACCTTTCACCTTCTCTAACTATGACATAGAGGACGAAGAGTCGATCTGGGGTATTGGTATCCCTGAAAGCCTGGAGAGTTTACAGGAGGGGAGCGATGTTTCTTATAACTTATGGCTTGATTATTCTACCCTTATCTCTACTCCAATGGGGAAGGTTAAACTTGGGTCTTCCACCCAGTCAAACATGGAAGATAAAAAGATTGAGATTGAACCAGGAACATTCGTGCCTGTTGGCGAGATGGACGATTTAGCGTTCATGCAATTCCCGCAGAACCCTAATTTTGCTTTACAGGACATTGCCCTTCAAGGTCAGTTTGCAGAGAAAGTAACCGGAGTCTCAGATGCAACATTTGGGAAGCAGCAATCTTCAAGGCAGCCAGTCGGGACGACATTAAAACTAATAGCTGAAATAAACATAAGAACAAGGGTGGTTTTAAGACGTTTCCTGCTTGGATATAAAGAAGCCTTAAAGCAGGCATATAAACTAGAGAGGGCATACGCTCCAAAGACACAGATTTTTAGACAGATGGGAGAGGACGGAGAGCCGTTGTTCTTAGATATCACACAGGAAGAACTGAGAGATTTGCCGGACATGGCGTTCAATACCTCTATCGACAATATAAATAAAGAATTTTTAAGACAGGCAGACATTCTATTATTCCAACAGTTCATGAACCCAATGATGTTGCAGTTAGGAATTGTGCAGCCGCACAACATTTACTACATGGCTAAAAAACTATGCTTGGATTATGAAATTCCTTACTATCATAAGATGTTGACAAAGCCTCCTAATAATCCTGTAGAAGATCAGGACATAGAGAACATGAAGATGATGCAGGGCGAGAAGATAGAAGTTAACGTCCTGGATGATGACCCTGACCATTTAGCTAAGATAGAAGATTTTATCGAAGGCTCAACGGAAATGGACGGAGTGCAGGTTCCTAATGCTGCACTAATAGAACTAGACAGGATGCCGTTATTCAAGACACATATATTGCAACACCGGACACAACTTCAACGTAAAGAAATGGCAAAGATAGCAGCTATGAACGCTGCCCAGAAGCAGGGCGAAAGTATGTTTCCAATGCAGCAACCAGGAGGCATACAAAGACCTAAGACTAATCCTAATATGCCACCAGGGGGAACGCCTGGGACGGGAGGTTAATTGAAAGTAGCACCTTTAACGATTAACGTAGAACCAGAAGATTACGTAGACTTTAAGTCTTTAACAGCCCATCCAGGATGGAAAAAGTATCAAAAAGTATTACAAGGAACAATGGGTAATATTGCTAAAAATATCCTTGATGTTGGGTTAGATGAAAAAGTATATCACACAGAAAGGGGGCGATATCAAGGGACAAAACATAGTATGAATATCCTGGATTATATGGTTAGGTCGTACGAAATGCAGTGCGAAAAAGAACAGAAGAAGTTGGCTAAGAACAAAAAATAAGACATGTAAAATTCTCAGGGAGTCATGACCTTGAGACCATAAAGCAAAAGAGCCATTACGTAGCTATGTCGTAATGGCTTTTTTTATGGATAAATTAAAGGAGCTTTAAAATGCCAGATTTACCAATAGATGTAAACAACAACTTGCTAAACCAGCAACTTGCGGACTCATCATCCCAGGGAACAGAGCAGAACATACCGCCTAATTCTCAGGGCGTAACAAGTGGGAATACTGTTGAATTGGACGAAGGGGGAGTCCCTGTAGAAAATAGAATCGCAGAAGCCAGAAGAAAGCAAACCAAGGCTGAAGATGAAGCTGTTTTTTATAAAAACTTCGCACAGCAACAGCAGGCATTAACTCAGCAAAGTTTGAATAGAATTAACGAAGTTCCAAAGCAGCAAGTAGAGCAGAAAGAAAACCCCTTGTTAAATATTACTGACAAGCAGTTAGAGGACTATGCCTCTATGTCTGACGAGAATGCCGCAGACGTTAATAATATAAGGATAGCAAGGGATGCCGCAAGAGAGGAACACCAATATGCGAAATTTAAACAAAGAGCATTGGTCGATCCTGACTTTGCACGGCAAGAAACCCCTACTGTTAATCCCGAGGCTGTAATCAAAACTGATTATCCTGAGTTGCAAGATTTTAGCTCACCGGCCTTTGCGTCATTCAAAGCTGAATATAATGCTTTAGCAAAGGCGACAGGAGTTGAAGGGAAGCAGTTATATATAGCTGCGGCAGAGAATGCAAAGTTAAGGAATCCAGCTCTGTTTCCAAGAAATAAACAACTGGACTCAAGAGAGACATTGCTTAACCAAAATTCTCAGAATAGTTTCATTCCAGGAAACAGGCAGCAACCTTCAGGCCAGCCAGCTGCATTAACTAATGAAGATATTGCTACTGCTAATGTTATGGGAAATGATCCAAAGCTGCTCGCTCAGATAAAATCTAACTTTAAGTATATTTAACCAGGGAGATTGATATGGCACAAACACAGAAGAAAGAAGAAATTAAGATGACAATGGAAGAAGCGGTTAAACCTCCAATAGGCGAAAGCGACGTAGTTGAGCCTTGGGAGCGACAGACTCAAGAGCAAGCTTACCATGAGGCTGAGAAAAAACACCTTAAGCCAGGAGAGGCAGGGCGTTGGTGTAATCCAAAACTTAGAGAAAAGAACGGCTGGGAAGGCTGGCAGGCCGGAGAAAATTCTCCTAAAGTTGGTGATGAGGTTTTAGCCACAATGCCAATAGAGAAAGAAGCGCAAAGGACAGCGTATTACGCAAATCAAAGCAAAACACAGAAATATATCAGGCAAGAAAACCAAAGAGCAGCGATGGAAGAGTTGAATAAAATAAGATCAAACAGTAAGTCTTTCGCTGTGTCAGCTCAAATTAGTTAAGGGAGGTTGATTTTAATGAGAATCTTAGGTAATGGCGTAGATGCCCCTTTTGGATTAAAACCTTGGGGCAGACAGAGAAGCTTTAGGTGGGTATATGTAGAAGCCTCAGCAACCGCGATTTACCAGTTTTCTCCGGTTTACGGAGAAGCTAATGGTGGGGTTAATATTGTAACCGCTGAAGCAGGTGGAGTAAGCTCGGGGTATGTTCTTGGAACTGCTTTGCAATATAGAGCTTCAACGGCTACGGCTGGTTGGATTATGATTTGTGATGACCCTGACCAGATTTATGAAATACAGGGAGATGATGGTAGCGGAACTCCAGCACAGGCAGATGTTAACGCTAACGCTGTGATGATAGCAACCCATACCCCGACCTATCGAACATCTGCAATAGAACTAGATGTAAGTTCTGTTGCAAATACAGCAACGCATCAACTTAGAATTATAGGTAAGAATGAATCAGACTCCTGGGGAGCGTACACCAGGTATTTAGTAAGAATTAACTACCATGATTCTCTTGACACAACAGGAATCTAAAGATTAAAGGGAGAGTGATATAAATGCAATTAAGAGGAAATTTTGACACCTTAACAACAGCCTTATTAGCAAATCTTGAGCTAATAATGCAGGACGACATGCCAAATCTTAGCCAGGCAATATCGTTGTTTAACGATGTCCCATGCCCTGGCTCTTTCATCAATCATGTTGGCGTAACAGGGGTCGGAAGGCCAAGTATTAGGCCTGAAGGCACAGAGGCTAATCCTGTTTACAGGTTCCCAAAACCCTCAACTCAGTATGTTCCTGAAGATTATTCGCTGTACCTTCAGTTAACGAAAGAACTACTGAGAGATATTCCAAAGCAGGTTGCTCTAGGGCAGTCAGCTTACGATGTCAAGGAGGCGCATGTCGGGAACAAGGACGAAGTGCTTTGCTCTGTTCTTAACAATGGGTTCAGTGGAGCTTACACAGGCTTTGATGGTGTAGCTTTATTCTCCACCGCTCACCCATTATATGGAATCGCAGGTACTCAACCAAACAGGCCTACTGTTGGGATAGATTTTTCTGTCACAGCTTTACAGACAGGAATAAATTCAGTGAAGGCCATGACTAACGACCAGGGTTTTAAGAAGAATGCACAGGCAATGAGAATAGTGCATCCATACCAACTAACCTGGATAGTTGAAGAGACCATTATGTCCCCTGATAGGCCTGACACCTCAGATAGGTCAATCAATGCAGTGAATCGCAGAAGGATGAGCAATGTTGAGTTAATCAATTTAACTGATCCTAACGCCTGGTTCTTATTTCCTGCAAGCAATAGGCAGCATAAATTGTTCTTCGTGAACAAAGAAAAGTTTAACACTGTAGCTGAATACCAGGTGTTGAATAAATCTACAATTATAGTTACTGGAGAGGAATTTGATTACGGGTTCTCTGATTGGTATCCTACTTGGGGTAGTCCAGGGTCTTCGTAAAACGTTCAGTTGGCAGGGGGCTTTTTGCTCCCTGCCGTAACTATAGGGAAGGAGGTTTCAGTATAGGTTCAAAGACAGTTAAGAAAGTCGTTCCAGCAGTTAAAGAAGAAACAGTAGTGGAAGAAGAGATCGCTCAAAAACAGCCAAAGAAATATGTATATTTTTTAGCTGACACCAAGAATGTAGAAAAATTTAAATTACAGGGATATGGAGATTTCAACGCAACAAAAGATCAAAGGAAAGAACTTATTCCTGTCGAATGCCTTGCGTCTCATAGGCTTTTAAGGAGAGTAAATATGAAAAAAATACTATCAATCATAGTAGTGTTGTCAGTGTTTATATTGTCTGCGGCGTTTTCCTTTGCCCAGGTTCCAGGATTAAGAAATTTTGGCAAAGAGAATGCTCCGTTTCCAAGCGTTACAGTTTTAAGGGGTGGAGGGACAAATGCTGCAAGTGACGTAACTGGATCACATGTACAGAACCTGTTTGCTCCAGGGTGTTTGTGCTATGAATCACTTGCTGGTGACGGGACAACACAGATAGTTAACTGTACCTGGTTTGATGCTAATGGCACGTTTCGGTTTTCGTCTGGAACAGTGACAAGAAGTGGGTCATCTATTAGCACTGACGGTTCTACGGATGGATATGGATTACCTTGGGAGGTTGGTTTTGATTATGAATCAAGTGGGGTAGCAATTGGAAGCCAGAGCTAAAAATATAATTTTCTATAGCTTAATATTATTTCTTCCTCTTGTTAAATTCCCGTTTTTTGGAAATCTGTTTGCTAGAGGCTCACAGTTTGTAGTGTGGGCCTCAGTAGCAGTATTGTTGTTTGCTCTTTGTCAGAAGAATGTCTGGATTAAAACCTTCCTTGTTTATTGCTTAGGTGTCTCGATCTACCATGATTTTTTTACAGGGCAAATAATCAGGGTACAGCAAGGTAAGTTAATCAGAGAGATATTAATCAGGAATTACTCTAAAGACACAATGGTTGTCTGCATAACTCTTTGTATTGCTGTGTATTTAATAAACTTTGTTAAAAAAGCTGATGAAGATTACGTTAAATTGGCTGTGTTTATTTCAAGTTATTTAATGCTTTGGTTTTGGATTGTAAATAATTTCGAGATAAAGATTGGACAGGATTTTGTTCGGGACGCGTACTGGATCGCCGGAGCATTTCTGGCCTTTGCAATACCTTTAGTTTTATCACTGTCCGGCAAGGATGTTTTGAACAAGCTGGCAGCTTCAGTTCTTTTTATAGGAGTGCTGTGGAGCCGATCCTCAATGGCAATCCTGGCTATGTATTCAGGGATAACCTTTTATTTCATAGCAAAGAAAGAGTTTGAGCAACTGGCTGTAGTCTTAGTAGTGTCTTTGGTTTGTTGCCTTGCGCTATTGCCTGTAATTTATTCAGGTAAGATAACCAGAAATACTACAGTAGGAGATATTTGTAATGTTTACACAAGCAAACAACAATGGGTGGATATTTTTAGTTTGCTAAGTAAAAACGAATACAGAAGTTTCCTTTGGAAAAAGTCTCTTACATACAAAAAAGAAGTAAACAGAAAGCCTACAGACAGAAGGACACTAAAAGATAACATCCTTGGTACAGGACTAAGGACATACGTTCAATATCAGTTTCTTGAGGGAGCAGATACGATAAGCTCTCACGCTCATAATGAGTTCCTGGAAACCTGGTGTGAGCTGGGAGTGATTGGGTTGTTCATTGTTATATGTTTCCTCGTAAATTTATATTGTATTAAATGTCCAGTTGAGTACAAGGCTTCATTAACTGCAATTATTGTGCATAGTTTAGGGTATTACCCTTGCAGGTTGGCTTCTACAGGCTTACTAATAATAATCTGCATAGGAATGATTGAAAAATATAGAGTTAAAAAGGAGAGTCATGCTGAAAAAATTAGCATTCGCCTTCGTAACCATTTTGCTGGCTTCGGCAATATGCTTAAGCGCAAGAAATGCGTATAGCGGAGAGTATAAACTAACTGAAGATTACGCTCTTTCTGAGTATGTGTTCGTTGAGTATGGATTTGACGAGTACAAGCTAGAGGACGATGCCGACTTTATAACTAACGGCCTCCTTGCCTACTGGAAAATGGACGAAGGCACAGGCCAGGAGCTTGGAGACTCAGGGGAAGAAGATAACCCTCTAATGCTTGGCTCAACCACGGGGGCAGACACGAACGATCCTTCCTGGACGGACGGAGTTCCTGCCCTGACGATGTTGAATTATGGATTAAACTACAAGAAATTTAAATTAAAAGGAGGGTGGTCATGAAAAAGGCATTAATAGGGTTTTTAGCAGGGGCAATGATCTTTGGGGCGGTAGCGTTCAGTAGCGCACAAAGACCAATTACAAGAATGAGCGGGCTTGGCCCTCCGGTATACCACAGGGTTGCAGTAACTTCAGATGACTCAACAGCAACGCTAACTACTTATGCCGCCACAATTGCGACCGCTAAAGCAGCAGGGGTACTGCCAACTACAATTTATAACCCTAACTCTGATCCTGCTATTTATACTGTCTTTAACTGTTCAGGATATACTCACCTTAGAGTGGCCTGTGATACGTTTAATTCTTCTACTCCAAGCATAGCGGTAACACCATATTACTACGTATCGTCTGGGGCTAAGTTTTTTGCAGGAGCGGCCACAACCGTAACGGGCGACCAGGTATATTCTTTAGTGGTAGACCAAGCAGAGTATGTCTTTATGTTCTGCGATGTCACAACAGGAGGAATAGACATTCTCCTTCAGGGTATTAGCGAAAGACCATATTAGTCCAGAGGTATAGAAATGGGTGACACTTTCAAGAATATATTCGAAGATTCAATCTCAAGAACAGGGTTAAAAACTTCTGATACAACCCTGGTAACAAAAGTAAAAGGCTGGGTTAATAATCGCTATGAAGAATTAGCGAATCATTATCCGTGGAGATGGCTGTACGAGATAGACTACCCACAGCAAACCACGGCTATATATACAACTGGAACAATATCTGTGACAAAAGGAAGCACTACTGTCGTTGGCACTGGCACAACTTTCACTGCTGCAATGACTGGCAGAAAGATCAAGGTTGGTTCCTTTGAAGAAGAATATATTGTTACCTATGTTTCGGCCTTACAGTTAACTTTAAACGCAGCATATAACGGCACTACAAATACTGAAGCAACCTACACGCTCTTCGAGAATGAATTTACTATGCCGTCTAACTGCGAAGAGATTATCTCTATAAGACAGTACCGCCAAGCTCGTCAGCTTGAAAAGATAACAATCAGACAGCTTAGAATGCACAACCCTTCGAGCTTAAGCTTTAACCAAGACCCTGACTATTGGTGTCCTTTAGAGTTAAGTTCTGACGCAGAATATCAAATACAATTAGCTCCGGTTCCTTACCGGCAAATACTTTTATCAATAGATTATAAGAAAAAAATAACACTACTAAGCGCAGACAGTGATGAACCGCTTGTCCCTTCTCAGCAAAGATATGTTCTTAAGCTTGGGACTATGGCAGATATTTATTACAATAAACTTGACAATATAAAGGCTGGCGATAGAACGATGGCAATGTATTACGCTGCCTTCAAAAGCATGTTAGGTAAAGCAGCTTCAGGTGACGATAAGATTAAAATGGTTCCAGCGATAAGAAGGCGAAGGGGATTAACCAGACAGCAGCTAACCAGAAGATATTACATAGGTGATTTAGTTAAAAGAATATGAAAAAACTATCCACGCTAATACTTTTACTGTTCCTTGTTGTTCGTCCTGCCTTTGCAGAGAGCGAACGCAAGAAGTATTTATTCATGCCTCCTTTGGACGGGCTTAACACCTCTATCTCGCCGTTAATTCTTAACCCAAAGGCATTAACTAAGGCAGACAATGTTTTATATGACCATATAGGTACAAGAAAAAAAAGGGGTGGAATTACATATTTAAACCCTACAGACCAAATTGCCGAAAGTAGCGGGTCAAATACTTTTACCGGCATTTATGACTTTAGGTCAATATCAACTACCGGAGCAGAAACAAGAAAGCTTGTTGGTTCGTGTGATGCCAAGCTATACAAGATGGATGATTTTGATGGTGAATGGGACATGGTTTCGTCCGGGCCATTTACTGTCAACAAGCAAACAGATTTCTCAGTTCTCAGGAAAGCAGACACAACTCAAGACGCTGTTGTTGTTGTTAATGGAGCAGAAACACCTCATGTTTGGAAGCAAGGCAATAGCTCTACTGACGTTCTAACTGGTACGCCTACAGGGGTTGACTTCTATCCTTCCTGTATAGAGGCGCACGCTAATAGATTATGGGCTGGCGGCGTTCCATCTTACCCCTACAGATTATTTTATTCTGCTGGATATACATATGATGATTGGAATACCGCAGATGACGCAGGGTACATAGACGTTATAGATAATTTTGGTGGTAAGATAACTGGGATATTAGGTAACTTTTATAGCTACAATTTAATCTTTACTGACTATAGTTTATGGGGGATATCCGGCACATCTGATGATGACTTTGCTCTCGCTCCTATCCTTCCTAATGTTGGAGCGGTGAACAATAAATGTATTGTCTCTTATGCTGGAGATGTTTTCTGGGTATCTTATCAAGGAATCCACCAACTAAGCACTACAGAGAAATATGGTGACATTGAGGCTACGTACTTAAGTGCGCCTATACAAAAAGACTTTGACAATTTAGCACATGGACAGTTAGCCAATTGTTGTGGGAAAGTTTGGACACCTTTAAATTACATAATCTGGAGCTTTACTGAGTCAGGGCAAACCACTAACACCGTTTGTTTTGTGTACGATTATACAGGGAAAAGATGGAGCAAGTGGAACAATATAGACGCTTCTTGCTTTGCTGTTGTTAAGAACTCAGTAGGATCAGAAGAGTTGTTAGCAGGAAACTATGATGGATATGTGAACAGATTAAACAGGACAACATATAATGATAATGGGGCCGCGTACAAGATGAGCTTTTCTACCCCATACATTACCTTTGGAGATGCAACTTTAAATAAATTATTTAAAGAGTTGTTTATGTTTTTAAAACCTCAAGGCAGTAATGTTATGGATGTTTATTACAGGATAGGCAACCAGGGGTCAGAACTTGAGACATTTACACAGGCCGGAGCCGGTGGAGTCTTTGGAGATTTTAAATTTGATATAGACTCTTGGGGTGGTGGAACATTAATACCAAGATCACAGTCTATTTCAGGATCAGGCGGAACTTTACAGCTAACAGTAGAACAAGAGGATTTAAATGTTGGGTGTGATGTTTACGGATATGGAGTTGAGCTCGTCCCAGGGAAAACAGAATACGGAAATTAAAAGATGAAATATCTTTTTGATTTTTACAAAGATGAACATCGTCCTTTTTTAGCTGAATTAATTAAAGATGAAGATGATTTCGTTTTACCTTCAGAAAGCTATTTAAGAGATATTGCGATATGTGTTTGGGATATTCAAACAACTACAATGGCAGCGTTTATTTGTGGTGTCATGGGTAAAAGCGATACTGCGTATTTGGGGCATTATATATTACGCAAAGATTTAAGACGAACGAAAGAAGGAATTAAGGTACTCAGGATATTGAATAATAATTTAAATAAAATATTAAAATTCAAGGGTGTTACCGCTCATGAATCGTTTGTTAGGGAGGATAGAACTGCCGTCCTTAACTTGCATAAAAAACATGGTGGTAAAATCATTGGAAAAGGATACTTAATTCGTCATGAAATATCTTAACTTTTTGTGGAATATATTAAACAACGAACGTGGCGGTGGCGGTGGAGGGCACACAACTGTAACCAATACTGTGCCGGGAGCTTCAGAAGAAGAAAGAGCAATACAGAAGCAACAGCTCGAAATCACCCGTATGCAGGTTGATGAAGCAAAGCGCCAAAATGAGATTTTAAGCCAGTTTGGGCCAATGATCAAGAGTTCTATGCAGCAACAGCTAGAAGGGCAGCAGCAGGCATATAAGGGGCTTGAAGCAGCCTTAAAACCAACAGAGCAAGACTTGATGAATCAACAGATAGAAGGTGAGTTGTTAAGTAACCAGCAAAAGTATTTAGCTGGTGAGACTCCTGAGCTTTCTGCAGATCAACAGCAAAACTTAAATGAATTAGCTGGTCTATATAAGCAAAATGCTAACGAGGCAATAACGAGACAGTTTAAAACAGGGATGTTACAGAGCAAAAAGACCGCAATGAGTAGAGGCGTAGGATCGAGCTCTATTCGAGATGTATTTCAGGATAAAATGTTAGCCCAAGCTTTAGGTAATGCAGGAGAGGCAAGCAGAGGAATAGAGCAGTTAAAGTTTAATGCAGCATGGCAACTACCGCAAGCTCAACAAACATTTGAAACGGGAATGAGTCAATTTCAACAGGCATTAAACCAGCAGGCTCAATCTAATAAACAAAATCTATATGGATCGTTAACGTCTAACCAAAACCCGTTTGCAACATTGGGTAGCTTTATGGACTATCAAGTTCCTGGGACTAACTGGATAGACGGAAATGCTGGGGCACAAGGAAAAGCTGACGCGATAGCGAGGGGCATGGCTATTGGCCTTGGGGAAGGGCTCAATGATGGCGGTGGGCCTTTTGGTGTAGGAGGGACATCTCAACCTCAAGGTTTGCCTAATAGTTATGTGGCTCCTATTGGTTCTGGCGGGGGAGGATATTCAAGCGGTAGATCGCCTGCTTCAAGCACTATAGGTAGGAGTCACAGCGTTTCCAGCACTAGAGTATGAAAAAGACCAAGGAGAAACAATGAAAATTAAAACATTTTTAAAAAAACTTTTGTTGCCCGTCTTAAATGAGCGTGGCGGTGGCGGTGGTGGAGGGAACACAACCCAAAGAACCGAATATCCAGAGCAAACTCCAGAACAGCTCGAAGCTAATAAGATGGCATTTGAGCTAGGGGAAGAACAGATACAGGAAACAAGGCGAAGGAATGAGCTAACTCAGGAACTCGCACCTTACCAATCTAAATTATTAGGTAGCCAGCTTGACTTATCAAACAAAGCACGTGGAGCATTACAGCAAAGCTTAACTCCAGATCAGTTTGCAGACCAGCGGTCTCAATTAAGAGATGTCCTGGCTAAAAAAACTTTAGCAAAATTAAGAGGCGAAGACCAGGGGGTAACTCCACAGCAAAAAGAAAAACTTGGTAGGTTAGAAGACGAGTATGTTTCTTCCGGTCAAAGCGACTTAAAGGGACTGCAAGCAGCACTGCAAGGGAAAACTGGCCAGATGTCTATGGCAGAAGGTTTAAGGCCAGGAGGAAACGCAACTGCGTTTTCTTCCGAAGCCATTCAAAGTGAACTAGGGAAAACTGAAAGAGGGGGCAGAGCGTTAAACCTACAGCAGCAGCTAGATTTACCTTTACAGAACATGCAGAGCGTTGAGTCTCAGAGACAGTTTTCAGAGAGCTATGGAGCTAGCGAGACCGGGCAGAAATATGGCGCATTAATGAATCTTGCTGGTATTTCAGGTGGTGGCGGGCAAAGTGGAGGTTCTTTACCTCAAGCATCAAGTGTATTTCCAACTAATAATATGACTAATTTAATTAATCAAATGCAACAGGCAAGACAGGCGCAAGGGGTTCAATCTTCGCAAGGGCCAGGGCCTAACCAGACAGCACAAGGAGTTCAGGGCGCAATAAGCGGAGCAGGGCTTGGAGCAAGTGTAGCTGGTGGATATGCGCTGGCAACCGGAGCAACTTTGGCCCCAATGACCTTTGGTTTGTCGTTAGTGATACCGGCGGTGGCTGGAGCAATATACGGGTTTAGTTCATAGGAGGATTTATGCCACAATATAGACAGACAACAACACGTAACCAAGGTAATAATTTTCAGAACGTAATGGGGACGGTTGATTCTTTAAGTGGGCTTATTGGCCAAGTTGGTGGCGTGATGGGTGACATGCGTCAAACTAAACAGAACCAACAAATGTTAGAACTAAAAGCTGAAGAGGCAACGTTTGACAAGTCAATAACTTACCTTGAGTTAGCTGACACCATAGAAGACCCTGCGATAAATAAAGCTATATACAAAAAGGGGCTTGAGGGCCTTGGCTTTAAGGGTGAGTCTTTAGATTTGTCAGTTAGCTCGTTTGTAGGTTCTTCTGCTAAAACGAAGCAAGCACGTCAGGAGTACATAAAAAGCTTGAAAGATTCAAAGTTAAGCTATAAAGAGAAGAGTGAAGCAACGGTACAATATGGACTAATTGTAGGCTTGCCGGTTAAAGAACAAATAAACAAACTTCTAAATTTGCAGCAGCAACAAGAATGGTTAGGAGCGGCAAACAAAAAACACGAGGGAGTGCAAACGTTAGTTGACCAAAAGGTAGAAACTCTTTACGCTGAGGGAAAAGTCCCTGACGATAAATATAAAGCGGCACGGGCGGGAACAAAAATGTGGGATAGCGAAAATCGGAAGTATCTCGAAGGGCAATTATCAGAGAAACCAGCATATACTATCCCTGCCACAGCAACAAACGCAAGAGATTTAACTGGGGCTATTATAGCTGAAGCATCTGGGCAGTTCCTTGATCCTAACCAGAAAAAACTTCTAGGTGAGCTAAGCCCTCTTCAGACACAACAGATAGCAACCAGCAAGACACAACAAAAAGTAGCTGAAGCAAAGCTTGAGCCAGGCGGTGACTTAAAAGGAGATGTAGCCTTAATAAAAACACTTACAAGCATTGTCGGCGGGAAACCTTTAAGTCCTGAAGATCAAACCGCTATGGATGAATTAAGGGACACTAACCCTGCGCTGTGGTCTTTGGCTGACAAAGGTGGAAAATCAAAGCTTAATCCACAGAACACGAAAACGTTACAGTTAATATTGGATGGTCTGGTTGCTAAGGTTGGTGGAAAAAAAGAAACACAGCCAGAAGAAACAGCTACGCCTTTAAAATCTACAAGGAAAGACCTTGGTGGCGGATGGGAATTTGACCCAGAAACAAAGAAATACTATAAAAAATAATGCCACAAATACAAGAAATACCATTAGACAAAGTCCCTTTAAAGATTCAACAGCTTGCAGCTAATGCCATGCAGGAAGTGCCTTACAACCAAGTACCTTTAGAGGTACGCCAAAAAGCGGAAACTTTAAGTCAAGAGGTTCCGGAAGACCAGGTACCCCCAGCAATAAGGCAAAGAACAAGCGAGCAAGCGGCTAGTAATCGGTCTGTTTGGGAGAAAATAAAAGACCCCTTTAACAGGGCTTCAATGCCTCCAGTGGAAGAGCAAAAGACAATGGCACATGAAAAGATTGCTCTCTTGAAGAGGTATGACGCAGGAGAAAAGAGCCAAGAACTAGAAAAGGCAAGGGCTGACTATGCTAATAAATGGGGAGTTGAGATTATCACTAACCAAGAATCAAGGCAAGCAGCGAAAGAAGTGGCCAGTGAAGCTATTACAGAATCACCAAAAACAGCGGTAGAGTTAGGGGCCAAGCTTCTTTCTGGCGCAGCGTGGGGCTGGAAGAAGCCAGTTGAGGTAGCAGCAAAGCATGGGTTTAAAGGAAGGGTTGCTTCAGGCCCAGCAAAACTATCTGGAGGATTGTTAAGAACAGTTGGATTAATGGGTGTGTCCAGTGCTGTAGGCAGTGCTGTAGCTCCACATATTCCAGGAGCGCAAACCGCAGCAACTTGGCTTGGAGAAAAGTCTTTGTTAGCAGGGAAAGCGTTCTCTAAGGCTACACAGGCGATACCTGCCGGTGGAGCTTTCTGGTCTGCGGACGAAACTGGCAACCAGGCCGTAAAGTATTTAAATAAAGAGCTAAAATTTACGAGAGCTAATATTATTAAATCAGGCGGTGACATCTTAGAAGCTGGAGGGCTAGGCAGTGCTATTGCTGTGGCGAACATACTGCCTTACGCTCCAGTAAGAATACCTGTCGCAATGTTAACCAGGTTTGGAGTAGAAAAGGTTAGGGCTAAAGGCGCACCGCTAGACATGCAAGCCAAGATAAAGATAGGCCTGCAAGGCGTTATGGCAACCAGGACAGGCACAGCATTAACAGGGCAAGATATATCTGCTCACAATAAAGCTTTAATGCGTACAGCCTCACAGTTCTTGCCCCCTAAGTTCTTTGCGCTACCTATACCAGAACAGGAAGCGTTTCTCGATCAAACTATCAAGGCAATGGAAACTATGCCAATAAGTAAGGCTATCCCAGAAGCAATGAGAGCGTTAAAATTAGACGCTGTTGACGTGACTACGCCTGATGCCTTGCGGAATATAGACGATACTAGTAATGCGATTAAGCAAGCAACAGTTGAAGATTTTGACCCAAGCTTATATAGAGAAACATTAAAAATCAATCCTTCAGTTTTCAGACAATCAATACCAAAAGCAACAATAGAAGGCGAAGTTGTCCCTATTAAGACTGTTCCAATAGCAGACGAAATATCAGGGCAACCATTAGACGTAAGATTGCCTGAGACAAAGTATCCATTCCTAGAGAGAGACGTTATTCCAAAAACAAAAGAGTTCTATGGGGGCGTTAAGAAATCAACTGACTGGCTGAAAAACACCTTTAATCCTTTAGGGAAAGTTAAAGTTTCTGACCAGGATATTTTCTTCAAACATATCGGTAAATATAGACACGACAAGGATATGTTCTTTGCGAGAGGTGACGCAACGAAGTCCAGGCTTGACGCAAGGGGAGATGAAAAGAATCTGTCCTGGGCTAATAAATTTGAGAATAACAGGCTTGACTTGATGGACACAGAAGAGCTTGCCCTAGCTAAACACTATAAAGAATTTAGTGAGCACTTGTATGGTATAGTCTCACAATATAAGGGCATTAACCATTTAGACAACTGGCTTACTCATGTTTACAATAAGATCAACGGAACTGACCTTGAAGCTCCAACAACCAAAGAAGGGTTCCAGCGGATGAAGGGAAGTTTTGAATACAAGAGAGTACATAGCGATCTTCAGTCTGCTATTGACACAGGATTAAACCCAGTTATAAACATAGAAGACGCTGCAAGGATTAAATATTCAGAAGCGATTAAATTTAAAATGACCCAAGATTTATTCACAGAACTGCAACCTAAGGGTGGCATGGATTACTTCACTAAAGGCAATGTTCCTGAGGGATTTGTTCCAATAGAAGAGCCAATAATGAAAGTTTATTTTCCTAATCATGGAGCAGTTGGAAGGGGTGAACATTTATACGCACAAGAAGATTTAGCCAGAATAATCAACAACCACTTGTCTTCTGATTGGCTTGGCAAAACAGCCATAGGCAAAGGGTGGCAGTGGACAAACAGGCAAATGAACCTATTTAACCTTTCTTTGTCTGGGTTCCATTTTTCTAACACTAATTTGCATGCGGCAGGTCAGAAGTTCGGGGAAGGAATGCAGGATATCGTTAGAGGGAGGCCATTGCAAGGTGTTAAAAATATGCTGGCATCTCCTGTCGCTGGGCCGGTTAAGTTTGTAGAGGGCAAGCGGCTGATAAATAAAATGATGGCGGGGAATGATCCTGAAGCTATAAAGATGGCAGAAGATTTGTACATGGGTGGAGGTAGGACTATAACCCCAAGAGATTTTAATAGCAGGGTAGCTAAATTTAACACTGAATTAAAAAATAAAAATTATGCGGGCGCAATTTTTAGAGCCCCTACTGCATTATTAGAAGCTTCACTGCAACCATTAATGAAACATTATATCCCTGCCATAAAGGTGTCAGCTTTTAATGAGTCATATAAGCGAGGGCTTGAGTTCTATGGCGACAAAATAGACGCAGGGTTAATGACAGAAGGCGAAGTAGCAAGAATGACATGGAACCAACAGGACTATTTGTATGGGAAAATGTCTAAAGACAATCTCTTTTGGGACAAAACCACAGAGGCAGCAATGGAAGCTTTCGTCCGTTCAACAACATACACCCTGGGAACTGGCAAGATATTCGGCGGAGCTGCGGTTGACACCTCTAAGATAGTCAAAAATCTTCTCACTGGCAACGTGAAAGATATAAAATTTACAGACGAGCAAGCTTCTGCGGCTGGAATTATGACATTAACGGCTATGCTTGGCGGAGCATACCAATACTTACATACAGGGGAAGAACCACAAGAATTTAAAGACTTTTATTTCCCAAAGAATGGGCAGGTTGACGAAAGCGGGAGCCCAAGAAGAACAAAAATTATGGGATATGGGACAGAGACTATCGCCTGGGTAAGGCATCCACTCAGGACAGCAAAACATAAACTATCGCCAATGTTTAATGCTATGGCAGAGTTGATAACAAACGAAGATTATTATGGAGATATGGTTAGAAATCCGAACGCAGGCATACTTAAACAAATATATCAAACATTAAAATGGGGAGTTGGTAAATTTGAACCTTGGTCTATTAAGCAAGCAAGGAAGGACATTGAACATGACGCTCCACTGTTGTCAAGAATTGAAGCTGCCACAGGTCTAGCACAAGCCCCAAGGGAGTGGAGACAAACGCAAACAGAAAAGAACATCTTTGATCTTTACAAGAAACAATCAGGTATAGACGTTCGCCTAACTCCAGAAAAGAGAGACATACAAAAGCGTAAATCAGCGGCCATGAGAGAGCTTAAAAAAGGTGAATCTGGAGAATTTATTAAGCTTGTTTCTGAAGGAGAAATAAAGAATCCTCTGGGCTGGGTGTCGGAAAGGCTTGTGCCGTACCCACAGGGGATATTTAAAAGATTAACCCCTGACGGTAAAATCTCTGCGTTAAGAGGGATGAACGGGAAAGAACTAATAAGATATTTGCCTTTAGTAAAGGACGAAAAGATTGTAAATATGTTTACAGCTAAAGCTAGATAAGGAGCCACGCAATGCCCCCAACTGACCGCAGAGATTACGCTGAAGTTTTAGCACGGCTTAATACTTTAGCTACCAAAGAGGACATTAAAGAGCTAACAAAAACGGTCAGGACGCACATTGACACAACCTGCACTACAGAAAGAATTAACATTCATTCTGAAATAGCCACACTTAAGGCGAGGATTATAGGGATAAGTAGTTTCTTCGGATTATTAGGTGGGTTAATCATGATACTAATGAAGGCGTTAATGAAATGAAAAAAACTATATGCATACTAACGATGGTAGCTTTAACGGTAATCTCAATAAAAGCTTACGCCGCATTAAGCCAGGTGGAGACAGTTGTTGACGAAAACATACCCCAAGTGTCCAGTTGGAATACTGAATGGGGGAATATATACAACAACCCTGACAACTACCTGGAAGGCATAAGCATAACCAACGGGACAATAACAACCACGACCGGCACAACCTTTACCGGAGGCATTAACGCTACCACAATAACTACCACAGGTGGAGCTACTTGCTCTAGCATTGATTCATCTACAATCACGGGGGCTGATTATGATAATGTTATTACTCATTTTAAGTATACAGCTATTGCGGTTGGTGCTTCTCCCTACACTGTAAGTAATGGAGATAGCCTGCTTATAGATACAACTGGTGGAGGTGTAGAAATATTATGTCCTGCTTCACCTTCTGTGGGTTGGGTGTTCAGCTACACAGACGCAAAAGATTATTTCTCTACTAATGGATTAACAATTAATCCAAACGGTAAATTATTCAGAGGCAATGGTGCTTCTTTTGTAACTTCAGGCACAACCTCATACCCAGACTCTACGAACCCTGTAACTAACATGGTGTCTGTTAACTGTGTTTACGGCAGCGTATCTTCAGGCTGGGTATATTATAACCACGGATATGATGATTAAAAAATGTCCCATATACATACTGTTGATTTTATTTATATTGTTTTTATCTCTACCTTGCTATGGTGCATTAACCCAAGAAGCAACCCTTGTGGATGATGAAATTTTTGCATCCTCTGAATGGAATGATGAGTTTGGTAACTTCTATAACGGGACGGACGATTACTGTGAGGCTATGAGCATTGCCGCAGCCACAATAGATAATTTAACTGGCACTACGTTAAACCTTGGCGGTGATATTGTTGGAGATATAATCGGAGATATTACGGGGACAGTAACCCACGCAGGCACATTAACCGACAGCACAATACAGGCATCCGTCCTAAACAGATACAATTACACTGTGTACAATCATTCAAATAGTGCAACTTCACACACTGTGACTAATGCTGACTTTGTGGCGGTGGATA
>Ga0307928_10000818_pt1 | contig 23394 bp, 30 predicted proteins | sample AceLakmetagen232_FD_201815 | JGI IMG/M metagenome (GOLD analysis project Ga0307928, IMG submission 201815) | Saline water microbial communities from Ace Lake, Antarctica - #232 | ecosystem: Environmental > Aquatic > Non-marine Saline and Alkaline > Saline | place: Antarctica: Ace Lake... | reverse complement strand
TCAGACAGGGATATTTAACTCAACAAATTCCCCGCAAACAACATCAAGCCTAGCAACAACAATAAACAACTACATCTCAACAGCAACAGCAGTAGCAGGATATTATATAATCCCTTTTATTTTCCATTCAGACACAGCAGGAATTTTAGAATATTTAGGATTAGTATTTAATAATAATGGATTCATTGAAAACTCTATAACTTATAATTCTAATTCCTATGAGACAGCCACAGAAACATTATCATTAAATATTACATATGACAATATTAAATATAGAACGATAGAAACAAGTTTATGGTATGATGGGACAGAATACATATCTACAGAAGTTGGTTCTGGAAGTACACTATTATTTAATAATGAGATTTCAATACCTTTAACAGATACTATTACAAATCATTCTTTTTATTGGACACTTAAATTAACTGATAATACAGGAACTGTTTCATATAACACAACTTCTAATAACCAAACAGTTACTCCCATATTTTTCGGATTATGCAATGTTACATATACAACTCATGCTTTAGATATTGATATAAAAGAAGAAGGTACTTTTGATGATTTAAATGGAACTTTAGAATTTTCTGCTGATTATTGTTTAGGAGATGGAACTATTAAAAAACCGTTTACATTTTCATATTTAGAAAATGATACAAACAGTTATGATTTTTGTATTTCGCCAACAGATAAAACTTTTTACATTGATGATATAATTTCTTATACTGCTGAAGACTATGAGAGAAGAGATTATTTTCTTACTAATGCAGAAATATCAAATGCTACAATGAACTTATCATTATATTTAGCAGCAACGACAACTACAGATATATTTACTATTACCGTTCAAGATGAAAATAATAATCCAGTTGAAGGTGCTTTTGTTAATGTGGAAAGATGGGATATAGGAACTAATAATTTTTATACCATTGGTATTGTTAAAACAACTTCAGATGGTTCTGGAATTATTAATATGAGATTAAATGACGCATGGTATATATTTCAAGTAAGTTATAATGATAAATTATATTTAACCACAGAGCCAAGAAAAGAATCTGGAACTTCTAGAGTTTTAAATATAAATCTTGCAGCATCTAATCCTTATAGTGAATTTGGAAATATAGATTATTCTTTAACATATAATGAAGATACAAATGTTTCTGTATTTACATATTCTGATATAACTGGAGCAGTAGCAACTGGATGTTTAAAAGTATTAAAAGTAGAAGGCAATGGAACAACTGAAGTTTATTATTCTTGTGTTCAATCTTCTTCTGGTAAATTAAGTTATGAAATTGAAGATGATGGTACTTATATTATTAGAGCAATATTTAGATTAACTTCTGATTATGATAATGTAGAACAAGTTGTTGATGAAATTATTAGACAAGGAACTTCAGTAAGATTTGCTATAATCGGTAAATTTGGACAAGTAATAAGTCTGATGTTAATAGGAACTGCGGCAATATTGGGTGTTGCTATAGGTTCTATTCCTTTAGGTTTAGGATTAATAGGAACATCTTTAGTTCTTGTGAATCTTCTAGGATGGCTTAATATAACTGGATTAGTATTATATGGTTTAATATCAATAATTATTTTAATAGCAATAAATTTAAGGAGAGTAAAATGAATAATTTAGGTAAAGGACCAAACTTAACATGGATATTTATAGGAATATCTTTTGCAATAGTTGCTATAACTTTATCTATGACATCTTACGATCAATTTTTATCAGATAATAATGTTTCCGTATCTGATGATTTTAATAATATTTATAGAAATGTTTCAGAACAAGGAAATTCTTTAGATGCCATACAATCAGAAGCATCTGGAGGAACTAATTGGTGGACAACTATGGGGGATATAGGTACTGGAACACTTAATGTATTTGTAACTGGACTTGCAAGTATAGGAGCATTTTTTCAAATGGGAACAGTAGCATCATCTCTATTAAGTACAACTAAAACAGCAATACCAGGACTAGATGCGTTATTTGGATTATTAATTTCAATTAGTGTTTTATATGTTGTAATGTCATTAATAAAAGCAAGAAGGGGGCTTTCTGATACTGCTTAAAATGACAGAACCATATTATAATGTAACTACACATGGAACAGGTATAGAGGGATTTATGAATTATGCTAATGTTTTGGTTGAGGGGTGGATGGCAACTGCCTTTATAGTTTTTATATGGTTGTCGTCGGTATATGTTGGAAGTAAATCTGAATGGAAATTATCTGGGGTTATGTCATTTAGTTTTTTCTTATGTTTAGTATCTGCTATGATTATAAGATTATTTACAATAGTAAACGAAACAGTAATTTTTGTATGTATATTTGGGTTAGGTATATCAATATTTTGGATGGTGATTGAACGATGAAAGATATAGATGAATATTTAATTGATTTGAAAAAGAAGGGATATAAGTGTATGAGATGTGACCACGAATGGATTCCAAGAAAGAAAAAAGGAAAACCGCAGACTTGTCCTAAATGTAAAACAAGATATTGGGATAAACTTAAAAAAAAATAATTATAAAACTTACTTAGTTAAACGTCCCCTATTTCTATATATAAACTATTTTCTATAGTTTTTTATGAATAATTTATTTATTACAAGGAGGTTAATTTAATATGGCAAGTATGCAATCATTTATTGTTGGTATAGTTCTTGTTGGTGTAACTCTAGTTATCGGTATCTTTATTTCTGCGGAAATAGCAGATCAGATGGAAACAAGTTCCGCTGAACAGAATGCCGCTAACGATTTAATAACTGCATTGTCTGGAGGAAGTGCTTGGATTACTATCTTAGTAGTTGTTGGTTTCGCAACAATTGTTTTAGGTATGTTAACAAGCGGTCTCGGACAAAGTGCAGACATGAATGGACCTGTTTATTAAATTAATTATTGTGGGGGAAACCCCACGTTTTAATTTTTTATAATGGCAGAATCCATGAATAAGTTTGTTATAGGAGTTGTTATTATTGGTATTACTTTAGTTTTGGCTATATTTATAGCTGCAACTATTCAAGATGCTACATATGATAGTTCATCGGCAACAGTAACCAATGAAACTGATGCTTGGTTAAATACTACTACTTATACGGTTGATAGTTCTACAGCAACGGATTTTTCTGGATTAGTTATTGTTTCGGCAATAAATACTACAGATAATTCGTCAATTGGGACTGGAAATTTTACTGTAAGTGGTTCTGGATTTACTAACGCAACAGCAACAACATGGGATTCGATTTGGGTTACTTACTCTTATACATATAACGCAGATTCAGCAACTTCAAATGCTAGTGGTGATTTAGTTACATCATTAAGCGGAGGAACTGCTTGGATTACTATCTTAATAGTTATCGGTTTCGCAACAATTGTTTTGGGTATGTTAACAAGCGGATTAGGGAAAACGGCTGAACAAGAATCAACATTTACTTATTAATTCACCTTAATTTAATTTTTTAAAGGTTGGTCAGTAACACCCCATCTAAAACTGGGTAAGGTTACTGACCTTTCGTCTTTAGGGACGATAAATATATAAATAGAAAAACACTAAGAATAATATGGGGATAAAAAAATACACAAAGAAAGCTTGGGAAGGATTAACCTCTCCAAAAGCTAAAGCAACATATAAAGCAACAGGCAAAACTATTTCTAAGGTTGGAAGATTTACAACAACATATTTTAATAATATGAATAAAAATTTAGATAATGTAGTTGGTACTTGTAATCCAAATCCAAGGGGCAAACTTGCTGGTGTTAAAGTAAAAAGACGGAGAAGAAGATAATGGCAAAATTTTATTTAACGGATATTAATGATGAAAAAAGGGTTGTTAAGGAAATGGAAAAAGCTTCTGATAATATTTCTAAATGTTTAATCGGAAAATACAAAAGGAGGGGTAAAAAATAATGGGAGAAGTATTGAAAAAAAATGTTGTTGAACGAAAACCTGGATTTCTATATTATGTAGACGGAAAGGGAAATGTTTGTAGAGCAAAGATGTCTAGAGGAAAAAAGAAAAAGAAAAAGTAATTAATTATTAATTTTTATATTACTTGAATTGACATCAAATTTATTTGGATTTAAATCTTTAAAGTCTGGACAGTCAGCAATATTTTTTAAAGCAACTTCTTCAAAATATTCATCCCAATTATTACTATTATCTCTATATTCCATGTCTGATATTATAGTACATCCACAAGTTCTATGAGCTTCTAATCCGCATAAATAACAATATGCATTATCTCCGTATTCTGCTTTTATTGAATTAATTTCAGCAACATATTTTATTTGAACAAATCCTATCCAAAAAATAGAAAGAATAAGGAGAACTCCTATTAATCTAGAACTAATTAATAATTTTCTTCTAAATTTCTCCTTATTCGCTAAAGTTAAAATATCTGGAATTTCTTTATCCATTTTAAATATTTTTTAATCTGTATAAAGTTGCTTCTAAATTCTGAATCCTATTGTTTAACTCGTTAAGGACAGCATTTAGCTGATTATCTAAATCTTCAGTTTTAACTGGTTCTTCTGATGTAGTTTCCTTTGTAATTTCATCTTCAGAAACTATTTCTTCTGCAGTCGGAGATTCAACTTCTTCTACTTCCTCGACAATTTCTTCTTTATGTTTTTTCGTTTTGAATACCATTATTATTTAACCTCCTTTTACCAATATAATATTAAACAAATAATTCCTAAAATTATTGACAGTAATCCTATAATCCAATTTATTTTTTCCATTATAATACACCAGGGACATGAGTAATCAAAAGGGGCTACTTCTTTTGTTTATTTAAATTTAATTTTCTCTTTCCCTGGTGATTATCATTTATTCTTTTTCCGTTGTTATCAAATTGATCTAATATATCATTAATCTCAACTTTTGCATCTGATTCAGTATGATTGATTAACTTTCTATTTTTTTCATATGGTTCCATAGCTTTCTTTAAAGGAGTTAACGTTTGAAATGCTTTTGATATAATTAAAATTCCAATTCCAATAGTAAAAGCTTTTGTAATCCAACCCATGTACCCAGTTGGAGCACTAGAGAAAACTAACTTAAATATTGTAAAACTAATAAATAATGAGAATAAAATTATTGTTATCTTAGTCGTTTTATATTTAAAATATAAAGATGCATAAGGACTTGCCTGTATAGTTTTCCAATTCTTTCTAGCATTTTTTACGTTATTTAATATTTTCATTTCTTTTTACTCTTAATTTTAATTTCCACTTTATTCATTTGTCGTCGATGTATTAACTCATTTATAAAATAAAATAAATAATGAGCTAAAAATCCTCCAATAAATAAACCTAAACCTAAACGAATAAATTTAATCATTACAGTTGCAACTTCTTGATATGGCTGATAATAAGCAAACACAATAAACCAAAAAAATACAGAGGTAATTATTACTATTAAAGATAAAATTGATTTACCAAAAAATTTTAAATTAGAACCAAAGTTACTTATTTGTTTTGAAAATTTTAACCAGTTCATTTTAAAAATAATTAGCCATAGCATCAAACATATTCAAAAAGTTATTTTTCTTTTGTGGTTTTTGTTGTTGCATCATTGTTGGCTGCTGCATCATTATTGGTTGTGATTGATTTATTTGTTGAACTTGACTTTCAAATTCCCAATAAGCCTTATTGTCCTCACAAACAATTAAGCCAGTTGGAAACTTCTGTGCTATCCCTAGAAATGATTGCAGGTTTGAACCAGTTATATCTATTTTCATTTTGTTTTCTTCCACCACTTCTCTTTTTTGACTTTTTTTTTAGTTAGTTCTAATAATTCTTCAATTTCTTTTTTATCTACATCTTTTTTATCAAAAAAATCATAACCTATCTTCTTTTGGAGATTTAAAACATTTTTAATATATTCTTTAGGATTATCTTCAAATTCTTTTATTTCCTCTTCTTCCCATTCAATTTTACCCCATGCCTTAGCTTCTGGCTGGATAGCTCTTTCAAAATGACAATATAAATCTGAAGAGATAACCATTTCTTTTTCACTAGAAAGTCTAATATATGGCATACGAGCTTTCTTGAGTGTCTTTAGCAATCCTTTTAATATTGGATGGAGATATTCATCTTCAGCGATAAGTTCGTTTATACGCCTTACATATAGGTGTGGAGACGATTCCTCATTAAGTTTCAAAGTTATTTTAAATGGTTTCATTTCTTTTTAACCTCAACTTTAAAATATTCTTGTGATAACTCTTTAATTTTGTTGCTATAAGAAAATTCAGATAAAATATCTAGTAAAAAACCTATTGGAATTATTAATAATAATAAGTTATTAATGAAAAGTGTTTCTTGTCCACAAAGAACATTATATATATTAATAATAGTTAGACTTAAAATATATAGAATAATAATAAAAGTAAATTGTATAGTTGTTTGAAAATGGGGAGAAGTATCATAATCAATTTTTGCTAATCTTTGTCTAAATTCTATTATATCTAATTGAGATAATTTATTAAAATCTTCTTTATTAACTTTCATTTATATCTCTCCTTTAAACTTTCATTTACGATATATGAAAATGATCGTTCTTTGTCTTTTGCTTCATTATCGGCTTTTTCACTTAAAATAATATCTATAGAAGCAGAACGATTTGTCTTTGTCTTTACCATCTTATAATATATATAATATAATTACTATTTAAGTGTTTGCTATTGATGTGTAGATAGGAATAGTTCACAAAAGAGCCATAATGCACAACATTTAAATAGTATTGTGAGTAAAAAGTAATATAAAAATGGTGCAAAAATAGCAAAACTAATAAAATTTATATCAACAGAGGAATTTAGGAAAGTTCTGAAGGCAGAAAAGAATAAAAAATACATGTTAGCTTATGTTCTTGGATTTGGTTCTGGATTAAGAATATCTGAAATAGCTGGTTTGCGTGAAGAGATATGCCCAGAGTGTAGCGGAAAATTAATAGATACTTTTTCTATTAATGAATTTAATAAAAAAGTAAAGAAAAAACAATGTATAGATTGTAAAAAAGTATGGGATTCTATTAAATGTAAAAGATCTAAAGATGTTTGGAAGATTGGGCCGATAGAAGCAGAACAGATAAATCTACAGACTAATCAAATCAAAGTTTTTGGCAAAGGCGGAAAAGAACGTATTACTGTTATTAATCCTTTATTTCCTATAAGAGAAAATATGTTAAAAATGTTGCCATTGAAAATTCCCAGGACAACCCTACAAAGAAGATTTAGAATATTAACATTAAAAGTTCTCAAGAGGAAACTAAACTTCCATACATTAAGACATGGATTTGCAAATCATTTCTTAAATGAGAGAGATCCTCCGATACCTATGCCAATGGTTCAAGGGTTTGGTGGATGGGCTAGATTAGATACGGTTGGGATATATGCTAAGGCTAATCCACAACAGGCAATAAATAAGGTATGGGAGGGATTCTGATTAATATGGTAAAATGTAAAAACTGTAGAAAAATCATGGCAAATCCTAAATGGAATCAATTATATTGTGATATTGAATGTAGAAAACAAGATTATGACAATAGAAGTCAGTTAGCAAAAAAACAGAATGGATGTAAAATTTGTGGTTTTTGGAGATTCACAGAAAGTCATCACATAATAAAGCAAATGGATTTTGGTTCTGATAGTAGTAATAATTTAATACAGTTATGTCCCAACCATCATAAGATGGCAGACAGTTATAGATATGGTTATGATTTTTTAAAATTATTAAAAAAGAAGACAGGTAAGTGTGGAGAGAAATTAAAAGACAAAGAAATAAAGAATGTAAAAGATTATATCATAAATATACTAGAAGAAAAAGATCCATTAAATGCCAAAGAAAATACATGGGCATTTAATAATGAAATGAAAATTTTGATACAATGGCAGGAATTATATAAAATAGCTCATGGAAATGTACAAATTGCACAATTAAAGGAGAGTACCCAACACATAACTAAAGTTAATAGTTGTGCATAATAAGTGTTTTGTGAAATAAGAATGGAAGATAATCTAGAACTAGAAAATGATAAATATGAAAGATGTTGGGCCTGTGGAAATCTATGTCTAAAAAAAAGAATAGAAGGTCACCATTTACTCGGGAAAAAAAATCATACAAAAGAATTCCCACTTTGCATATTATGCCATGACTATGTTGATCGTATGCCATTAAAAAATATAGAAGTATTTGGAGACTTTTTAGTTAATACTATTTCAGAACTAGAACGAATCCCTAGTAAAGATTATAGATTTATAAAATTATTTTTTTTAAAGGCATCTAGATTAATGTTTAAATCTGAATTTGAAGATAAAAAAACAACAGATATTTCTTTCAACGACAAACAAATTTAATCTTTTAGAATAAAGAATAATATAACTTTTAAATAATATCTCTAAGAATTTTCTACTAAACAATAATCATAATATCTATAACTATATTTATCTATAAATTTTATCATTCCAGTAAAATAATAATTTCTATTTTCTTCTAAATATCTTTTTGTCATAACGCAGAAAGAATAACCATCGTTATCAAATATCATATAAGTATTATAGTCTGAAAATTCATATACTCCTTGTGGTTCTCCTCTTATTGTAATAATCTTATCTTGATATTTCTTTGGATTATATACTAACTCTTTAGTTTGTGTTATATTTATTTCTTCATTAATCGAATTAAGTTTTATTTGAGATATTTTATCTTTAATTAAATCAATCTGTTGTGGATTTTGAAAGAAAGAAAATATTAATATAAAAATAATAGAACTTATTATTGAATAGATTATAAATTTTAACAGCCCCATTAATTATAATAATAAACCATTACATTTAAACATTCCTATAAAACCTAGCTTTTTTTGAAAAATATTTTTTTTGAAAAAATTCATGAAATATTTAAATAGGAGCTTTGCTTATGACTGGATGAAGTTGTAACGGCTTGGAATTAGAAATATTTTGTACATATGGCATTTTTGGAGGAATAATACCTTTTCTACGCATTAATTTTACTGATTCTGATATTGATTGAAATGACTTCCCTAATTTATTAGCAATATGCTTTTGCACAACCATACCCTCATCCCAACAATCATGGATAGCTTGTTGTAAATATGGCAATGGTCTTTCAGCAGGTCCTTTCTTAGCCTCTATTTCTTCTATATCTTTAATACCATTATCTATATTATCTAAAACAAAATCTTGTTTATTTCCTTCGTACTGTTCGCTTAATTCTTTACTGGGTAATCCATAACTAATAAACTGTATACTTTCTCTACACCCATCAATAATTACTTTTGGAAAATGACGATAGAGTTTTCCTGTTGAGGTATTAGTTTGTAATTGGTATGGCTTCAAATATGATTTTTTTTCTGTTGGATCTATTTTTATAGTTTCTAATTGAATATGAACTAACTCTCTAGCTTGTTTAGTCAACATAGTAAAATATGGCAAATTCATCATTAAACATAAATTTAAACTACGAAAAGACTGTAATACTCCTGAAAATATCTTTGCAGTTTTAGTTGCAAAATCTAGTGCTCCAACAGAAGTACCAGCTTCTTCTAAAATTATTAGTTCTCCTTTACGAATTGGATTCTCCTTACTCCTTATTCTTTTAAAAAGATTCAAAACACCAAAACATATATTCTCTATTGGGAATGATTCTTTAAACCTTTTTTGATACCATAATTCTGCAATACGCATATTCGAGTAAGATTTTCCAGAATTATGTGTAACCATCCAATTATCTGTAATATACCATTTACTATTACATTCTAATTGTATTCCATAAACCATTTGAGAATTTGTTTTTTCCGTATCAATAGCAACCCGATTAGATTCTAAATATACTCTTGAAGATGTTTTTTGTTTTCTTTTTAATTTGACAGGTAATTTTAAATCTCCTAAATAAAAACTAATATGATAATATTCTCCAGAGAATCTTATTGATTTAATCTTTTTTATGACTTTAGATATTTTACCACACCTTCCACCAATAGAATAAACTAAATTGTTAATATCTTCAATAAGTTTTTTGGATTTTAAAGTAAATTCATAACCTCCACTATTTTTTACTGAATATCCATCTGTATCTATTAATCCAGCAAGAAGTTTTTTTCTATAATCTAAATCTGAAAGCATAGCTTCTTTTGGAATAAATTTAGATCCAGAACCCTTTCCTTCTAATCCATATTTTTTTAATAATATTGCATATTTACTTTTTAAACTAAATTCATATGATTTGGCAGTTGTACCTTTTTTATTAGAAATATTCATAAAGGGATAATATTTTTCAACTTCTTTTATTATTTCATAGTCATCACTTGTAATATTAATTTTTCTATATCCTTTATTATAGAACATTCCATCTCCTAAATGAACCCCTAAAGTATAAGGTTCAATCTCACAATTACTTTTTCCTTCAAATTTTAAAATTGCAGGAGAAGTAAATCCTATATTTTGATGGCTTTTCATTTCAGATGACATATGATTAAACTTCTGTGCTGTATATTCCGAAAACCCCCACACTCTTTCTTTAAGAAATCTTTTTCCATTTAGTGTACCCCTATGTTTAACACAACTATACACGGGTATAATATGGTTATTAGAACATGAATATAATTTTTTATGTTGTCTATTTTTTTGTATGACGTTAAACATTTTATCACAGAACCAACTCGCAATACCAGTTACTTTAGAGTATGTATAAGTCCCATCTTTTTGTGGAGATAATACTTTATCTCCAGGTTTTATATCTTCAATATTTTTCCATACTCCATTAGATAATAATACTTTACTTCCCTTTGGCTGACATCCTGTTGGACCAGTTGTTACAATAATACAATTTTTATTATTTCTAATTAATCTATTTTGAAGTATACTATTTAGAACGTCACCCTCATTTAATGCCATTTTAATTTCCTAATTTTGCTTTTTTGAAATATTTAAAATCAGATAAACATAATTCTAATTGTTCAAATATTTGTCTGTAGACAAAAACTAATTTTATTAAATAACTATGATAAAATGGTCCTTTATCAAATAATGTTTTTGATTTTACAAATGGTAAATATTCAATTACTGGTCCTTTATTATGATTTGGGTATGCATTATAAAATGCTTTTTGTTTATCAAGTTCTTTATCAAATAATCCCTCTCCCTCTTTTACTAAATCATTGATAGTTTCTTCATACTCCGAACCTTTAATATCTGCAACCATTACATTTTTTAAAGTCATAACAGCCTCTACTGCTTGTCTTCTAGAATCTGGATGTATAATTGTCATAATATTCCCAGCTGGATCTTGTTTAGTTTCAGAAAAACCTTCTTTCATTTCTTGCGATAAACAATCTTGTGTTCTAGAAAAAGATTTAAACACACAAAGTTGATGAGAAAATTCTGCTTTATCTCCGAATGAAAAGCCGTCTTCACCTGGTTCAATTACTTGTATATCTTCGTTTCCCATTATAATTTTTATTAGAAGTAGCTTAATATTCAAAACAAAATATACTATTTAAATATATCGTTAAGTTTTTAAACTTGTTAATCCTGTTAATTAAGCTACTTCTAGTTAGGACAATAAATATATAAGCCAATAAAACTATTAAATAAAATGAGGAAAATAATTATATTACTAACACTTCTAATTTTGCCATTAAGTTATGCATCTGATTATGGAGTTCATTGGGAAGATACCGATACAAACATAAATATCTATCAAGGTAATCTGACAAATCTTTCAGAAATGCAAGATGTTAATACTCCATCCCCTACTAATGACCAATTTTTAGCATGGGATTCAGCTACATCAACATGGATAGCAAAAACATTTTCTACAGCTTTTAAATGGATTATAGATACTTCTAATGGATTTTTTTATAATTCTACAGATACTTTATATTTTAACGATACTCTATTAAATAATACTATTGATGATAGAGCAGTAACAACAGAAACAGATCCAGTTTGGACTTCTGATAAAACAGACTATTCAACAACAGCAGAAATAATTGCTTTTGGATATTATAATTCAACTGACTTTATTATAACAGATTATTTTACCTCTTCAGAAATATTGGCATTTGATTATTATAATTCTACTAATTTTAATATTAGTGATTATTATTTAAATTCTAACCCATCTAGTTATTGGAATGATAGTTATGCAACTTTTAATAAAACTTATGCTGATGGGTTATATGCAGAAATAGGAACAGAAGAAAATTCTTCTTGGAATGAAAGTTATGCAGATACTTTATATTATGCCATTACTAACCCTTCGGGATTTTATAATTCAACTGATTTTAGTATTAGTGATTATTTTACTTCTGCACAAATAATAGCATTTGATTATTATAATTCTACTAATTTTAATATTTCTGACTATGTAACATCAGCGACGTTATCAGGGTATAATTATTATAATTCAACTGACTTTAATATTTCTGATTACGTAACTAATATTAAGGTAGATAGTTTGGGAAATTTTAGTGCTTATGTCCAACCAACTCACTTAACTAACTTTACTGACGACTTAGGAGATAGAGGATATACTTCTAATCTTAATTTTACTAATGATGCAGGATATTATAATTTATCTGATTTTAATATTGGTAATTATTATTTACTTTCTAATCCGTATGATTATTATAACTCAACTACAATCCCCGATTATATTCTTAGTTCTAATGAAGGAAATTTAAATGTTAACTCTTCTGATTATTGGGATACTTACAATATTGCTAGTGATTTGAATAATCTAATAGAAATTGCTGGAGAGAATATAACTTCTGGAACTATTGGATATGCAAGATTACCAACCTTAGATTATCTTGTTTTAATTAAATGGGAAAATATAACAAATGCTCCTACAGTTTTAAGTTTCTTTGATGATGATCTAGGAGATAGAGGTTACACGCATCTAACAAACTTTACAGACGACTTAGGTGATAGAGGATATACTCATCTAACTAATTTTACTAATGATTTAGGAATTGGAAATTGGACAGCTGATAAAGTAAATTATTATACTTCTATTGAGACAGATACAGCAATAGAAACAGCTAACACTTCAATGAAAACTTATGTTGATGGAACATTTATAACTTTAGCCAATGAAGGAAATCTAAATGTTAACTCTTCTGATTATTGGGATACTTATAATACAGCAAACACAACTTGGTTTAAAAATTTGGCTGGAGTTTTAAGTTTAAAATTATCTGAATTAAATTCTTGGACAAATGCTTGGCTTAGCACTAAAACAACTGATGATTTAACTGAAGGTTCAACTAATCTTTATGATAATCAAAGTTGGAATGAAAGTTTAGGTGATGATAAATATGTAAATATTGACGGAGATACAATGACTGGTAATTTAAATTTAACAGAAAAACTTTATGTATATAACACAACTAGATTTTATGGTTCAGTTGTTTTAGACGATACCGAAGACGATACTCATTTTTTAAATGCTTATTTACAGAATTTAGATGAGATGAGAAAGAATAATATTTTATCTCCTTTAAACTTTACTTATGTTTTAATCGGGTCAGATTTATATTTAAATATAACTCATAGCGAAGGAGAAAGAATAGTTGTTAATATAGATGGAGAGCAAACAGGAGTAAATAGTTCTTATCAAATAATGTTAATTCCTGGTACTTCGGCTAATCCTGTTTTAAATTATATTTATTTTGAAAATAAAACTAATCCAACTTTAACAGTTTCGTCATCTGAACCATTTGAACACAATGCATTAGCTTCAAGAGTTTTATTAGGCAATGTTTCGGTAAGTGGATATAATATTTATGCTTCTTTAAAGGGAAACGAAATTAATGATGGATTTATGCAGGGAATTTTCAGGAGATTTAGATTAGATGGATTATTATACAAGTCTGGATTTAATCCGAATGCAAATAATGTTAATGTAACAATTTCTACTGGAGAATATATGTATATAACAGAAGATAAAGAATCAATTAATAATTTATCAATGCTTGACGATAGATTCTTTTTTGTAAAATCGGATGGAACATATATTGAAACTAATTCATTAGCAGATATAACAGAATATTCAGATGGTACAATTATTGGAGCAAATAAAGAATTTAATGTTGTTTGGGGAATTGTTAGAGCAGATGGGATAACAAGATTAATGGCAGTTATTCAAGATTATCCAGGAGTATTAAAAGAATACAGTAAACCAGACGAAGCAGAACATGACCAATATCAAAAAACAAATTATTTTCCTTCCATTGAAATGTTAAAAACTACATTCTTGCCAATAGCAAGAACAATTGTAAGTGAAACTGATGATGAGTTTAAGAGTTTTTTAAATGGATATTATTATTCAGATGTTAGAGGTTCAACTGCTGGTCAAGGAGGGAGCCCACCATCTCCAAGTATAACAAGTCATAGTGATTTAAGTAATTTGGATTATGCTTCATCTGGACATACTGGATTTATGGCTTCTGCTGATGAACCAAATTTAAATGTTAACTCTTCTGATTATTGGGATTCTTATAATATTGCTAGTGATTTGAATAATCTAATAATATCAAACTGGGAAAATATAACAAATGCTCCTGCTTTATTATCTAACTTTAGTGATGATTTAGGGGATAGAGGATATACTTCTAATCTTAATTTTACTAATGATGCTAGTTATTGGAATGATAGTTATGCTACTTTTAATAAAAGCTATGCGGATATTCTTTATTATGATATAAGCAATCCTTCTGGATTTTATAATTCTTCAGATTTTGTTATTAGTGATTATTCTACAACAGCAAACATAATAGCATTTGGATATTATAATTCAACAGACTTTGTTATTACAGATTATTTTACTAAATCAGAAGTTTTAGGATTTAGTTATTATAATTCATCTGATTTTAGTATTAGTGATTATTATACATCAACACAAATTGATACCTTTGCATATTATAATGCTAGTAATTTTGATATATCAGATTACTTTACATCTGTTCAAGTTTTAGGTTTTAATTATTACAATTCTTCTGACTTTGTTATTACAGATTATTTTACAAAAACAGACGTGCTTGGATTTAATTATTATAATGCTACAGATTTTGTTATAACAGATTACTCGACTAAAACTGTAGCCGATACTTTATATGCTCCGATAAATTATGGTGATGATTGGAATAAGACTTATGCTGATGGATTATACAGAGCAGATTCATGGGATAACTTCACAGGAATACCTCACGCAACTCCTAGTAACGGAGACATAACACATTTTTCTTATGCAGATGAAATTTATGATTGGGTTATTGGATTAGGATATTCTACTACAAGTTATGTAGATACATTAGTAGGTAGTGTTGGTAATTGGACAGAAGATAAATCAGATTATTCAACAACAGTTCAAGCTAATTCTCTTTATGCTCCTATTAATTATGGCGATGATTGGAATAAAACTTATGCTGATGGATTATATTATGATATTAGTAATCCTTCTGGATTTTATAATTCTACAGACTTTAGTATTGGTGACTACTTTACTTCCGCACAAGTATTAGGTTTTAGTTATTATAATTCTACAGACTTTAGTATTGGAGATTACTCTACTAAGACAGTTGCAGATACTTTATATGCTCCAATAAATTATGGTGATGATTGGAATAAAACTTATGCTGATGGGTTATATGCAGATATTGGAGTTACAACTACTATCACATTACCAGCTGAAAATATAACATCGGGAACTTTTGGAACTGGTAATTATGTTATGGATAGTAATTTAACAACTGAAAGAATAGTTTTTGAAAATGATAATTCACATCTAATAGAAGATAATTCTACTTGTATAAAAATATATGGAGATACAAGTATTTTAGAAATATGTTAAAATGGAAAATAAAATAAAACCAAGCCAAGTAATGACTATTTTTTTTATAGTGTTAATGATAGTAACAGTAGTTTATGCTGGGATAACCGAATTGACTGAAATAACAGATAGTAAAATAGTAGAAGAATCTGTAAAAGAAAAATTAGAAAGTGATGTTTTTATAGACTACATTAGAAGTGTGGATAGTGTTAGAATATCTAATGATAACGAAACAGACGAAATATTCAAATCATATTATACCGACGAGAAAAGAATTATTTTAGAAGATGATAATTATGAAGTAAAATTAAATATGACACTTGATACAAAATACAAAGAAAGAATATCTGTTGGTGAATCTGTTAGATTTGCAGAACTAACTTATGAAAATTATACTGAGTTTGATGATATAGAACTTTATTCTATAGATGAAGATTACAAAAGAGTACAAAAAAATATTACAACAAAATATAAAACCATTGAAGAGCATACTGATTGTAAAAGTGTAGAATCTAATTTATCTAAGGGGGAATTCACAGAAGTTTGTACAACTTATAATACAACAACTTATACTGAATTTAATAATAAAGAAGATTTACCGAGTACAAATATTACAATAGGATTGTTTACTAATACAATCAAAGGAGAGCATATTGAATGGGTTGCTGTGAAAGATGGCTTTAGATTTTATGAATTTGCTAGTTATTTAGTTACTGATATTGTGAGTTACTATAAATTAGACGAAGGGGCTGTGGATTTTGGAACAATAATAGATTCCATAGATTTTTTAAATGGAACTAAAGTAGGAGCAACAAATACAACAGGAATAATAAAAAATGCTTATAGTTTTGATGGAAATGATTACATAGATTTTAATAATTCAAATCATGTTACGGGAAATTATTTTTCTATATCAGTATGGATTAAAACAACCTCAACGGGTGTAACTCAAACAATTTACAGAAAAAGACCAACAGAAATATATATGAGAGTAAGCACAGATAATAAAATATATTTTACAGGTGGCGGTGCGTTGGGATTAGTTTCTACATCAACCGTAACGAATGGAAATTGGCATCATATTGTTGGAGTTATAGATAACGGAGATATTATGCTTTATATTGATGGTTCTTTGGAAAATAATGATACAGACGCTGGAAGTATATCAGGTGGAACAGATTATTTAAGGATAGGTAGGAATGGTGCTTATTTAGATTATTTTAATGGAATAATAGATGAGGTGGCTATTTGGTCAATAGCCTTAAACGCAACAGCAGTAGAAGATTTATATAATAATGGGAATTATTTATCTTACCCATTTGATCCAATTATTTATTGTAATTTTTCTGGATATGTTTTCGACGAAAGCTCTAACGCTTTAAATAATTCAAATATAACTATCTGGAATCAAAATAACGTATCTGATTATTACGAGACAGCAACTAATGCTTCTGGATATTGGATAAAAGGTATAGAAAATTCAACAAATACATATATGGTTGGAGCATATTATAATAATACCTTAGTTGGAAAACTAAAACCATATATATCTGGAACATGCTAAAGAAAACTTTATTTATATTAATCGGGATTATTGGGATGTTAAGTTTTAGTGGTTCTTACACCCCACCAACTTATGATTCTATAAATTTCACTTTATGTTCTGATTATACGCCTCCAACTTATGATTCTATAAATTTTACATTAGGAGATAATGATGATTGTGGTGAAGCTCCAACAGATACATGTACATATATTTCTGGTAATTGGGAAATAAATTGTTCAGATAATTGTTCGATAACTTCCAATGTTGATATAGGTGGTAATAATATTTCAATAATTGGGACTGGGACATTTAACACAACAGCGAATATAACTAACTTTAAAAAATTGCATATCGAAGGAATTGATACATCAAATATTTGTAGGGTGAGATGTTATGGCGGTGGATGTTTCAAAGGTTAAAAAAATGGAATTAAATATTATGGAGGTTAAATAAATGGTAGCTAGAGGAAATGCTGGACGTGGTTCTAGAGGTAGCTGTGGCGGAGAACGTCGTAGAGACGGAAGTGGACAAGGACGAGGGAATGTTGGAACTGCAAGACAGCCTGAGAAGAAGAGAAGGTAATTTTTGTTGTCTTTTTAAATGACAAGAAAAGTATTTAAATGAAAGAGAATTATAATAACTATCCAATTTCGGTTGGGTACTGGTTTAAGGGGTGGCTTCGGTTACCTCTTTTACCTGTTTAAATAGAATGGGAAAAGAAAATGAATTGAGGTTGAAACAGAAAGCGAATTTTTATTATAGTGAAAAACTTATATGCCATGTTATTAAAGAACCTAAAGGATTTGTTAATGGTTGGTTTCGTTCTGGCTTGATTGATAATATGTATTATATGTTTGAGGATCAACGATGGGCTAATGAAGAAAGGAAATTATTTCTATGTGATATTTTTGATATTAAAGATTATGAGGTTGAAGCATGATAAAGTTACTTATTGGATTGTGGGTTTCTGCCATATTTCTAATTTGTGCTTTGCTTGTATATAAATTTGACAGGTTGATATTAAATTGGTAACTATAAAGAGTGTTGATGTTGGAGAGGTTAAGGATTGTTTTAGGGGTATTAATTATCAGTTTTCTTTAGAAGAAAGGAATGAAAATTATATTAAAAAGGAGATGGAAATAAAATGAGTGATGCAAAATATAATTCAGTTATTCATGTTATAACAGATGAAATAGTTACTGCCTTTAAATTTGAAAATGATGCAACTTGGATTGGTAAAAGTAAAGATGAATTAATTGCAACAGCTAATTATTGCCAACCTGGACAAATAATTAAAATGGTTTTTGTTAAATCTTTCTCTAGAAAAGATGGAAGAAAAATTTATTCATATTTTAGAGCATTGCCAGGACAACCAAAACCAATTACTAATTTGTCTGGAGAAAGTGATAATCATAAAAAGGCAAAACAAAATATATATGATGGAATTTATTCTGGTAAGATTAAAATTAATAATGAAATTTTAAATAAATCAATCATCGATGATATTTATATAGAATATAGAACATCACAAAAAGGATATGTAATCCCAGACATAATGATTAAATTTAAGGAAGAACATATAAAATATGGTTTAGGTATTTTTATAGAAATTCAACTATCAAATCAAACTAACAAAACTACTAACGAAAGAACATTCCAAAGAGTTGTTAATGGATTCAGTGGATGCTGGTTATGGATAGAAGACTTTGATAAATTAATGAATATTATTTCTAATAATTTAGATATTTCTAGTCATAAAGAAATGTTAATGGAATTAGAAAAAGAAACAGAGAATAAATTTATTTCTAGGATTAACTCTTATGGAAATATTATTGATAAAAAATTGGTAGATTATAGGAAAGAAATTTGGAATTATTTTAATTCTTCATATAAATCATTTCAAATTGAATCTGAACAATTTTCAAAAGATAAAATTAATAAATTAGAAATTGAGAATAAAAAATTAAAAGAATTAAAAACTCTTGCTGATGAATTAAACGAAGTTTTTTATAAAACAAATGCGGAAGCATTAACAAATAATATAAATAAATTAGTTAGTGATGGGTTAATATTCTTAGAAGAATCTATCCAAAGTAAAACAAATAAATTAATAGAAAATTCATTGAATCAATCAAGGGATAAAATAAATAGAATGTGTCCAATCTGTAATAAACCAATGAAAATTGGTAAGGCTATGTCTGGTTATAAATGGTACTGTCAAGATTTTCCTTTAAAATGTAATGGTTTAATAGAAGAGGTGGAGTTTAATGAAAGTTAAAATTCTAAAAGAACATGCTGCTGGGAAAGTTGGGGAAATTGTTGATGTAAATTTCCCTGGAGGAGATGAACAAGAATATATTGATAATGGATTTATTGAAATTATAAAGACTAAAAAAGTTAAGAAGAAAGAAACTTATGTTAAAGGTGTTGGGCTTGTAGAGATAGAAGATAATACAAAAGATAAAGAAGAAACAACACAAGAAAAGAACTTTCAAGGATTCCATGATTATATATTAGAATTTATTCAAGAAGAAGAATATGTACTTTTGCAAGAAATTGATAACTCGTTTAAGCAATATAATCTTACAAAAGGAGAAGCAACAAAGATTGTTAATTCAGAAAAGAAAAAGATTAAAGAAACTCAAAGGGAAGAAAAAGAATTATCATTAAGATCTACATCAATGTTAAAAGAAGAATTAATAGAGTGTGTAGATGAAACATGGGAAACTTGTGATGATAATTTATTTATTCAAGTATGCAAAGATGACTGGAGAAAAGCTAAATATTATTTTGTTTTAAGATTGTTAAAAGAACATACTTATAATGTAGATGGAAATGATGTGTGTGGAATTAGAACATTTAAAGATAATAAAGAAATTATAATTTATGATAAGACAAACGGAATTTATGTACAAAGTGGTGATTTGTATTTGGCCCATTTAATAGAATCTAGGTTGAAAGAGACTGCTGAAAATAAACAAGTTAATGAAATTATAGAATCAATAAAAAGAAAGACTTACTATAATCGAAATGATTTAGATAAACAACCAAAAAATATTAAACCAGTTGGTAATGGATTATTAAATTTAGAAACTAATGAATTATTAGAGTTTACTCCTAAGTATATATTTTTAAATAAGATAAATATAAACTATAACAAAGATGCAATATGTGATAAATTTAAAAAATTCTTAAGCCAAGTTCTACAGACTAAAAAAGATATAGATATTGTCCAAGAGTGGTGTGGATATTGTTTGTTAAATGATACGAAATATTCAAAGGCGTTATTGTTATTTGGAGATGGTGAAAACGGTAAGTGTCAAAAAGGAGATAACAAAGTTCTAATGTCAGATGGTTCATGGAAAGAGATAAGATATATTAAAACTGGGGAAGAAGTAATATCTCCACAAAAAGATGGAACTAGTAAGATTACTAAGGTTATAAATATACATAGTAGATTTGAGGAGGATGTTTATGATGTTAGAGAAAAAACCAGGGATAAAAAAATATTATATACCTGTGCTGGAAATCATATCATTCCTATTATTAGAACATACACCAAGAGGACATCCCCAGATGATTCTACTCCAAGAGGAAGAGAAAGGAGATTATTTGAATATGATGCTGAACATATATCTAAACTAGATAATAGTAAATCACAAATTTGTTCTTTCACGACGACGGCAATAGAATATAACCAACCTAATGCTGAGATAAACCCATACTGTTTAGGTGCATGGTTAGGTGATGGACATTTTAGAAGCCTAAGAGTTAAAGTAAAAAATTGGAATGGTATGAAAAGAAAAGGGGAAAGATTCTCTCATAGGGGAAATCATCTACGACAAAATTTAGGGATAACTTCTATGGATAAGGAGATCGTTGATGAATTTTATAAAAACTATCCAAATGATAATATAAGAAAAACAACTAAACCAAACAATAAAGCGTCCACTTATAATTTATCTGTTATTGGAAAACTAGCAAAAGAATTAACTAGATTGAGATTAAATGGAAAAAATAGCGGTAATAAATTCATACCAAAAGAGTGCTTACTTTCATCTATAGATTATAGAAAAAATTTGTTGGCTGGATTAATTGATACCGATGGTTTTGTACAAAAAGGTACTGGTGCTACATATTATGTAACTAAGTCCAAACAATTATCTGAGGACATAAGAAACTTAGTATTTTCTATAGGTGGATATTGTAAAATTAACAACATTACAAAAAGATGTCAGAATGGATTTATTGGGAATTATTTTGAATTATCAATACAGCTTAAGGACTATGACATTCCATTAAGATTGAAAAGGAAAAGCTATAGGTTCTCTGACAAAAAATATTCTCCCAGGAATGTTGCTATAGAATGTATCAAAACTAATCCGCAGCAAGTTTATGGGATAGAGATTGAAGGAGGTAGTAAATGGTATGTCACAGACAATTGGATGGTTACACATAATTCGGTTCTACTTAATAGTATAAAGACATTCCTTAATAGAGAGAATGTGACATCAATTTCATTACAATATTTGGAAAGTTCTCCATTTGCTCCTGCTAGATTATTTGGTAAAACTGCTAATATCTTTGCAGATTTACCGAAGAAAGCTTTATCACAAACTTCTGTTTTTAAAATGACTGTTGCTGGAGACGAAATATCTGGTGAGAAGAAAGGAAAAGATAGTTTTGAATTTAAGCCAACTGCAAAAATGATGTTTTCTTGTAACGAAATCCCAAGAACACCAGATAGAACAAGAGGATTTTTTAGAAGATGGATTATATTGAAATTTTTAGAACACTTTCCAGAAGGAGATCCTAGAAGAGATGAAAATTTATTTGAGAAATTATCGGATATAAATGAATTAGAAGGAATATTAAATTTTGCAGTTAAAGGATTGAAGAGGTTAATTGTGCAAAAAGGGTTCACACAAAATATGAAAATGAATGAAGTACAAGAATTTTGGACTAGAAGTTCTGATTCTATAGCTACATTTGTTGGGGATGTTCTTATAAATGATTATGGCTCTACTGAAAGGAAAACAGATGTTTATTTGAAATACGAGGAATATTGTGCTAAAAATGAATATCCACCAGAGGAAATTAACAACTTTTGGAAACGAATGAAAGATGTTATAAGTTTTTCAGAACACCAAATTAAAGATGGAGAAATGAGAATCCGTACAGTTCAAGGATTCAAAATCAAAAGATGATGGGATTTTTTATAAACAACACAGGGTACACACACAAAAGTACACCAACGCTTCCTATGGGAAATAAAAAAAAATACAACAATGTTAATATTTTGATGTATGTATGTTTTTTTTTAATCTCTATACGCATTATGGCAGGAAATGGTTGTGTACCCTGTGTTTATAATAATATATATCAATTAAGGAGTAACCCATAATGAAAATTCCAGAGCAACTAAAAGGATTAAGATTCAATCGTGTTAGATTTAAAGAAAAAAGAGCCTTTGAGAATGATTGGCAACATAAACCATATACTTATGAAGAAATACAAAACTATTTTCCAAGAGAAAACTATGGAGTTATATGTGGAACAGATATAAGAGCTTTAGATGATGATACACCAAAGGAAATGTTAAAGCAATTATATCATGAAAACTTTCCAGATACAATGGAAGTCAAAGGACACATTTATTTTAAGTTTGATAATCAATATGAAAAGAAGATTATATTTAATCATCCAATATTAGAATTTCCAGATTCAAATGGTAAGTTATCTCATCATATGGGAGAATTACAAGGTGAGAATACTTATGTTGTTGGCCCTGGATCAACACATCCAACAGGAGTAATATATGAATTGAAAAAGGATTTACCAATAGTTACTATATCTTATGATAAATTCATAGAAGTGTTCGGAGAATTTATTAAGAAGAAGAAAAAGAACGTTATAAGAAATCACGTACCTTCTAATTGGAGTGGTGATAAGATAACAGATATTCCAATAGGAAATATAATATCTTTTA
>Ga0307928_10000816_pt1 | contig 23412 bp, 42 predicted proteins | sample AceLakmetagen232_FD_201815 | JGI IMG/M metagenome (GOLD analysis project Ga0307928, IMG submission 201815) | Saline water microbial communities from Ace Lake, Antarctica - #232 | ecosystem: Environmental > Aquatic > Non-marine Saline and Alkaline > Saline | place: Antarctica: Ace Lake... | reverse complement strand
CTTGGCTTCTTCCTGCAAATTCCCCAACTTTAGTTGTAATCCTTCCTTGTGGAATTGCACTTGCTTTATCTGAATCATTTTGATATTCCACCCGACAACCATCAATATTAATCCCCCCTGTACCCCATTTTAAGACGTTTTGAGCAACTGTTTTTTCTGATAGGGGTTTCCTTGCCATACAAATAATTTCTGTTGCAGGTTTGAGTGCTGTGCCCCAACCCTCCCATTGTTGAGCTTCTTCTGTTTTAGCTGTTGTAATATCAAATTCTTTTTCTCCTGCAAAATTGGCAATAGTTCCTGCTGTTAATCCTGCCTTCCCCCTCCCAACAACTTCCCGTTCTGCTTCACTAATATCCTTGAAGGGTAAGTTAAGAAAATCTTTTATTTTAGAATATTGTTCAAGTGTAATCCCTTGTGTTTTTTGTTTGTTCCATAACCATCCTGTCGGGTTTCCGTTCTTACTTGGGAATAGCATTGTAAGTTCTTTGCGGGCTATACCTCTTTCGTCAGCAACTTTCAAGATGTAATCAATAAACCAATTCAAATTTTCTCCACCTTGCTTGTCTATTTGTTTGCTGATACTTAGTGACTTAGGAAATCCTGATCCGTAATGCCACATGATGCTATCACGTACATAAAACCCTGCATCTTCAATAGCACAAGCCATACGATGATAAGTACGAGTGCCACCAAAGGAAAGTAAATATCCTCCGGGCTTTAATACACGCAAACACTCTTTCCACAACTCAACTGAATAGGCAATACCTGTGTTATCCCAAGACTTTCCCATGAATCCTAATTCGTATGGAGGATCTGTAACTATTGAATCAACTGAATTAGTTCTCATGCCTAATAAAGCTATTTCGGACTTAGCTCTGTGTAGTTTAATCATTCTGTATATAAATCTCCATCTTTAGCTTTATAGTATCCTTCTGGTTGAAGATAGAACCACCTGCCACCTTCCATAATCCTCCAGGGATGGTCCCTATCCCATTTAAAGAACTCGGCAATAGTTGGAGAGGGATACGTGCAATGAAGAACAACACCTTCCACAGCACGCTCTAATCTTTCATCAGATAATTCCTGCTTTTTCATCATTTCCCACAGGAGATCATAAAATCCCTCAGATAAATTTGGAAATGCGTCTTTAATTTTTTTAGCACTCTTAACTATGCAATTCGTAGTCAATGGCGAAATGTTTCTCAATTGTGCCTTTGATTTCATTAGGAGTGGCTCCCTTGGATTTTGATTTGGTTTCATTTTTTAATATTTTAATTATTTTATTGAATTGATTTACAATGATTGGTAAACTCATGTTATTATACAACCATGGATCTTCTATATCTAAACACTGTCTAAAAAATATTCTTAGTCCGTTTAGTGTTTCTTCTGAATTATCTTTGGGATATTGTTTTTTGTAGAAAGTTAATATTTTACTGGCCATAGCTTTTTCTTTTCCTGGGGCAATTATTTTGTAGTCTCCATGTTCTTCTACAAAACAATCAACTATTTGATCAATGAAATCCCCCGATTTTTTTGAGGGTTTCTTTTTTATTATTTTACCTTCTTTATCTTCTTTACTTATTTTAATTGATGCCATCAGTGTGTTGTCAGTGTGTTGTGCACTTGTTACTTTTGAAAGCTCCCCCTTGTTGTCAGCTTGTTGCTCACTGTTGTATTGCTCATAATTACAAAGGGTTAGTATTGTTGTACCCCCTGTCGTTATGCTTGTTGTTGGTTTGTTACTTTTTTGATTCAGCTCCGAGTCAGCTCTGTAAGTGCTCGTAATTATCTGATTGTTATTTTTTAATACTTTTATATACCCTCTTACTTTCTGTATAGACCAATTCCATCTTTTTGAAAGGAATGTATAACTAACGGGAAACTGCCCCCTATTCCATTTTACCACAACCCCATTTATCATTGTGTCATTATTGTTTGTATATGATACAAGTTGAATCAAATCTAACCATGCTTCAAATTTGGAGTATGTTCTGTTTTCCGTCCATAAAAAATGATTAAATAATTTTCTATTTATTAAAATATATGCCATAACTTATATAATTAAAAAGCCCCCACAAACAAAAAGCTCATCAAAGGAAAAGTGCTAACTAAAACCTTTTTTGAGCTTTGTGTGTCTGCGAGGGCAGTATTATTACGATAAAATTGTAATCTATTCATGTTAGCACTTTTAATATTTAGCAAATATAATCTATCTAAAGTTATAAAACAAATTTATTTTCAATAAAAAAACCTGGGAGCGTTGTTTAACCAGAACAAAACCCCCAGGAACATTATGAAAACCTAAACCTACTATGAAAAAACCTCTATGCAAAATTAAATTATTCATTTGATATATCCTAATTTATTTTCTACTTTATTCCAATAATCAATAGTTTTAGGTCCGGATCCGTTCCAATTACGGGCAACCTTCTCAAAGTTATATGGCCCAATCTTAGAAGCATAATAGAGGAAGACAATTTCTGCCTTATTATAATCAAACATATCGGGCAGGACGTAATCAGACCCAGTCCTTTTATTATAGTCCTCAATCCTGATAGGTCTAATTTGGAAGTAACCAGTGGCCTTTTCTACAGGATTATAAGCCAGTGTATCAAAACTACACTCTACGGCCCCTATTGCTCTTATAAGGGGTGTAAAAGGCTGAATTGATTCCTGTTTTATTAATATTTCTCTTGTGTCGTGTGGTGCCTTTAAAGGCAACGTAAATAACATTCCTATCAATAAAAGTTTCATACATTTCATTTGGATTTTTTTGGTGAATAGCTAATTCTTGTCTCTAAAAGAATTTATCACAACATACCGTTTTCAGATATTTAATTTGCAAAGGTAAATTATTTTTTTACTTTTCCAAATATGCTTTCCGGTGAATGTTCACATTCCTCGTGGAGTAGCTTAAACCTCTCCTTAAACTTTTTTTCAAGTAAAGCTAATTTTTTCTTATCAATATCAGGTAGTGATTTATAATATGCTATATCTTTCTTGAGATAAATCTCACTTTGATCATCCATCATACTATTCTCAATTTTGAAGTTTAACATGAATAAGAGATCATTAGAGGAATTTTTTCGTCCTTCTTTCCATTCATTTCTAAGCCAAATAAGGATTGAAACAAACATAAGTCCAAATATAATAATTGCAGTCGTTCTCATAATTTCTAGTTTTTAAGTTTAATCTAATTTAGTATTTGGCATTACACAACTTGGTGTATTATGATAGACAAACCTACCATTTCTAGGATTGTAATAAATTATTTTTCTCCACCCAAAATCATACCATTTCTGCAGACCACACCTACTGCATATTTTATGCCTTTTTTTATCGGTTCTCAGGACAGGTTCCCAAGTGTGGTGTATTGTTTTTTTCATCGCTTTTTACAATCAGTTTTTCTATTTACAGTTACATCTTTAATATACATATATCCTGACTGTACCAGAACAAAAGTAGTAGTGCTAGTTCCGTCTTTCTCATATTGGAATATCCTTTCGGCTGACATACCGCAAGGGTGGGTAAAGGTATTGCATGTTCCTACAATTTCTCCGTTTACCATTGTAATAGCATCTACTTGACAAACCCAGCAGTCTACGTCTTGTTTTTCACAAGAGAATAGAATTAGCAGGGATATAAAGAATAGTAGTTTTTTCATGCGTACCATTTATCAATTTTGTGATATATATCAATAACATCTTTGCACTCAAATTCACGTAGTAAAATACATAATATGCCATCGGCATCAGAATGAGCTTCCTCGGTATCTCTTTCTGATATAAGTCTCGTTAATTCTTTTTTAGCTTTTTCCACTGCTATTTTTTGTTTTTTTGTCATAATTTCTAATTTTTAAGTTTATTAATAAAATCTTTATAACTATGTGCAAATACATAACTAAAGAATATAAACACTCCCATAGACACAAGAGTATAGATAAAAGAGTACATAATAGAGGTATCTACTGAAGATATCCCATAAGAGCCTAGCCTTATGATTCCTGTTACAGAACCAATAAAGCCCATAATTGTTAAAATAAAATAAATAATTGTTTTCATAATTTTTAAGTTTTAATTTAATTTTTGAATTTCTAGTACTTCGTTATAATCATATTTTTCAATAAAAGTTTGGTATACGTTTGGGAACATATCACTTTTCAAAATTATAAAGAATACTTTATTGTGATATGCATAGGTAATTTTGTAGCGTTTCATAATAATTGTTTTATGTTTTATTCTGTAAATGTATATTATGGCATGGTACTGCCACATACTCCACAACAATACCCATTTATTACGGGGTGTCCACAATGCCGGCATGCTTTTATATCAGGGACAAAGCTACGAGCTAGGCTGTCTGCTTCCTTTTCCCAAATTTTTGTATATGGTTCTATTTTAATAATATCCTTTTCTTTTTTTGTTTCCATAATTTAATTCATTAATTATTTTTATTTAATAATCTCCCTCACTAAGTGATCTGCATCTTCTTGTTTCATACTTCCGGGATCACCTTCAATGTCTACTCTAAAGGCATCTACTCCCCGGAATTTTAGTTCACTTACAAGTTTTTTAGCTTGTATTTGTGCTTGAGGATCAGCATCGAAACAAACCGCCACTCTTGTGAAGTGTTTGGAAATAACACGCACCTGCATTGAGGTAAATTTAATTCCGGATACTGCGTATGAAGATTCTCCCAATCTCCAGACATCTGTCGGACCTTCAACACAAATTGCTTTGTCTTTCCATTTTTCTTGTTTTCCATATAATATTTCTTTATGTGAAATTAATTCCCTATCACCTGGACAAGCCATATATTTTGATCTGTGTTTACCTGTAATATCCCTGCTATCAAAACTGACTTGCTGATCATCCCAGATAAAAGGGATAATAATACGGAACCTGTAATTTAATATTTTCTTGTTACTTCCGGAACCCGTATCAAGTGTACTTGTGGGACCGGTACCCAGCAAGCCCCATTCTTTTTCTAAGTAGTCAGGATTAAAGCCTCTTTCCTCCAAATACTTTTTGTGCCCTGCTTCCAGAGGGTGTGTATTTGAAGGGAGTTTAAAGGACTTAATGCGAATTTTTTTTACCGGTTCTACTCTACGTTTAGGCACAAGTAAGCCGTACCCTTTGATGATTGTTTCTGCTTCTGTTTCGCTTATATGAAGTAATTTAGCTATAGTTTCGGAAACCGAGTGCCAGCCACATCTGTAACATGACCAATAGTTTTCGTCCATATTGTACCCTAGGTGGTAGTCTTGTGATCCTTCACAAAACGGACAATGTACTTGCACCCATCCTTCAGCGGAATGCCTGTTACCTTCCGTAGCGAAGTCTATTGAGTAGTCAGTTAGTAGTTGTATTATGTCCATTTCTGGTTTTTTTTAAGGGATTCTTTCATTCTTTGTTTTGTTTCTTTATCCCTCTTTATTTTTTCCATGGTATAAATATATAAAGCCTCTACGGTAAATGGCTTGTAACCTATACTATAAAGGATAGATTCATTTACTTTCGAGGCAGTTATAAATTCAGTTTGGTACATAATATAAGTTACAAGCGTTACAAAGATACGGTTTTTAATTAAACAGCTTCAAATTGATACCACTTCTTTTTTTGAGATATTTGTAATAACTCGTTGGCCTTTTTGAGTTTTTCTCTACAAATATCAATGAGTCTACGGTATTCATCAATTCTTTCTTCATAGTGATCTGTGGAAGATAGTACATGTTTTCGCATTCTGTTGATTTCCTGACGAGCAGTTTTAAGTTTTGCTTTTACTTCAAGCATTTGTTTTCTAGTGTATGATTTCATAGTACAGTTTTTTAATGTAATTAATAAATTGTTTAATTTTGTATAGAACGAATTGAGCCACGTTCATTTTGAGCAGTCTGTTGTCTTGTTGTAACAGATTTATCTTTTGAGAAAGTTCGGTGTTCTTTTCTGCTAAATCACGATTATGAATAATTGTTTTCCTGTACCTAGCGTTTCTACACTCAATTTTAATTTGAGTCTCCTTTTTACGATTTTTCATATCCGGTTATTTATTAATAATCAATAGCTTCTTGTTTTGTAATAAAAGCATGTATTCCATGTGAACATTCAATTAAAGGAGAAGGGTCAAAAGAATCTGGTTTTGTAATTTCTCCTACTTTGTAAAGAGTAGAATTGTCATACGTCCCATAAGCCTCTTTTATTCTTTTCTTTCCATCATATATAATGAGTGTTTTTACATATTCAAAATGACATTTTCTTGACCCTATTGCGTTTACTCTTTTGGCTTTTAATGGAATTTCAAGTTTTGCAATACAGTCGTTTTGTAGTTTTTTCCATGCAATAAGCGTTCCTTCCGGCAAAATGGTGTTTTGTGAATAAACTTTTTTAAGGTATGCATCACGAAGGTTTGCACCACTAAGGTATGCACCACGAAGGTATGCACCACGAAGGTATGCATCACGAAGGTCTGCACCACGAAGGTATGCACCACGAAGGTATGCATCACGAAGGTCTGCACCACTAAGGTCTGCATCACGAAGGTCTGCACCACTAAGGTATGCACCACGAAGGTATGCATCACGAAGGTTTGCACCACGAAGGTCTGCACCATGAAGGTTTGCACCACGAAGGTCTGCACCATGAAGGTTTGCACCACGAAGGTTTGCACCACTAAGGTATGCACCACTAAGGTCTGCACCATGAAGGTATGCATCATTTTTAAATGCTTCTAATAGGGTTTCTTTTGTTGAATTGTTTTCTTTTTCAAATTCAAAAAGAAGTTTCCCAAAGATTGATTTAATTTGAATTTTTGTTTTCATAATATTTAATTATTTTGCAAAATGATAAATAGGACGTGTTCTTCCGGAACCATCTTTCAGGTCTACATACTGTGTATATCTCCCTCTTTTAGATTTCCTGTTATTATGTTCAGGAACTAATATTCTTGGACGATACCTTACTTTAGGTTTAGGTTGTAATTCGTCTACGGTAGTTTCATATTCTCTTGTGAAAATAAGAATAAACCATTTGTAAATGTTTACGAAGAATGCAATAAGTTTTTTCATGTTTTAAAATGTTTATTTATTTCTATTATACAATTAATTTTTGAATTTAGCGGTAAATTGCAGATAAATTTTGCAATCCCTGCTTAATTTTTTTTATTCTCCACCCTCTTGAGAGTAAAATATCTGTGATTTTCTCCTCAACTTTTTTAATGGGTTCGTCCATAAACTGTTTGGGAGCAGTGAAAATAATGTTGGTAATTTCTATTGCCTCCTGGTTCAGTTTTTCCCAGAATGGAGTTTGTTGTGTGTCATCTGTGTCATTTACATTTTTACTTTCCATTGAAACACAAAACCCGGTTTGTTTTTCGTTCTCATTAATGTAATTTTTAAGGTGTGTGTGAATGCAATGCCAAACGTGGGTAGAAAGTTTCCCTCTATTTGGGTTGTGAGTGTTCATTGCCTTTGAGTAGGCAATATAAGCTTCCTGAAACAGGTCATCAAATTCCATTCCTGTTGTTCGACTGAATGATCCTGCAATTTTCTTGATTAAATTTTCGTCTTTCATAATTTAGTTATTTTAGTTAAACATATTCATCAATTAAAGTAGATAGTAAAGACCCGCTTTCTGGAACCGTCCCATCCAATACTGCATTCATAATTTTTCTTTTGTCATCTATAATAAGAGCAAGTTTTTCTTCAATAGTATTTGATGCAATTAAGTAATACACTGTGACTGCATCTTTTTGCCCTATCCTGTGACAACGATCAGAACATTGGTCCACGACCCCAGGGGCCCATGGCAATTCTACAAAAGCCACATTTGAGGATGCTGTAAGTGTAATTGCTTTTCCTGCTGATTCAAATTCACCTACAAATAACTTTACAGAAGGATCAGTTTGGAATTTATCTACTGCCTCCTGTCTTTTCTTGTCGGATGATACTGTACCGTCAAGTTTTACAGCAAGTCCCTTAAAATGCGTCATTAGTGCTTCTATTACAAATTTATGATGAGCGAAGACAACCAATTTTTGATCAGTGCCCAGGAAGTCTTCAATCCAGTTTATAGTTGTCTTTAGCTTTCCTTTTACTGCCAATTGTTTTAGTCCTCCAATTTTGGTCAGCACTTCTGCATTTGAGATACGTTCTATTTTTTCTTTTATCTGTATTTCTTTTTCTTTTCTTTCATGTATATTCAGGTCCGGGGAAATATCTTTTGTCATTTTCTCATGAATAAAGGAAATAAAATCTTCTTCTGCATCCATGTAATTCTTCTCATTATCTATTTCCATAGGCACCACTGCAAAAGTTTTATCCGGAAGGTCTTTTAGCACATCTTTTTTAAGTCTTCTGAGCATAACTGTTGATGTCAGTCTTTGATGTAATTCCTGTGTATTTGATGTTCCGGAAACATCCAGACCAAAGCCATTATTTTTAGCATTGCAAAAATGGTGAATATAGTACCAATAATCTTGGAACTCTTCAGGGGCTAAAATATTAAGCGCATTGAATATTTCAACCGGTCTGTTTAAGATAGGTGTGCCGGTAAGTATAACAGTATTTGGAATTGATTTAGCTAACATTTTTACTGCTTTTGTTCTTCTGGCTTTGTTATTTTTATACATTTGAGCTTCATCAGTAATAAGAATTTTAGCTTTCATTCTCCTGAGTTCTGTTACCCAAGCATGTAGAATATCATAGTTTATAATGATTATTTTACCTTCTATTTTCCAGGGTGTAGTTCCACGTAAAATTTCTACCTTTGGATCAGGCAACCATTTTTCAGTTTCTTTTTTCCAGTTTAATTTAACGGAAGCTGGTGTTAAAACAATTACCGGTGAAAGGTCCCTATGAAGTTGACACCAGGCTAATGCCTGAATAGTTTTACCAAGTCCCATTTCATCAGCAATTAAAGCGTTTCCCTTCTTGTATTCAATGAATGCAACTCCTTCAGCCTGATAAGGATAAAGAGTTCCCTGTAGTCCGGGAATGCCCCCTATTGCTATTATTTCAGATGACCTTTGTTCAAACTTTTGCACTTCATCCCTAAGTGTTTTACTTATTTCAAAACCTAAATTTTGAAGTGTTTTTATGTTCTCAATAGACACAGGACAGGACCACACTTTTGCATCTTTATGCCATTTTCTACCCGGAATATCCCTTATTTTAAATATAAGGTCCAGGTCATAAGGAAAAGATATTTTAGTGACCTTTTCACCTTTGTTATTTGTACTCAGGGAAGCTTGTTTCATTTTGTTTGCGTTGTTTTTTCCCAAATATATTCTATTTCTCTTCCTGTTAATGTTTCAATATATCTATCTCTTGGTTTTAATTCAATGATATATCTTAATGGTAAATTTCTCCACCAATCTAATGCTTGCTGTCTTTTAGTTATCATAATAGTCTATTTATTAGTTAACTTCATAGTTATTTATTCATTCTGTGACTGCCTCCACCAAAAACAGTATCCTTTGTAGTTTCAATTTCTTTAATCACATTAAAGTTGCTCCCTGTAAAACAATTGTCTTTTGCATTTACAATAGCTTCTTTTTTATTCCTAGCTTTTACATTCAAAGTGCCTTTGGTGCCGTTTGCTTTGTTGTAATTAATTTCGTAAAATTTTCTTGTGAGTTCCATAATAATATAGTTTTAATTTAATTCGTATATTTTCCAACTCTTATTTGCTTCTCTTCTCAGTCTTGTAATTCTTCTTCTCGCATTTCTTGCAAATTGGAACATTTTAGGATTATTATTTAATTCCTCAATGTTATCATTTACAATGTCATTTACTTCCTGGTTTGTTCTGGCATTCAGGAATTTGTTTATTAGGTTTTTCATGTTGTTTTTATTTTAATTTTTTTATTAATTCATCCATATTTGCACCCCTATCTTTAAATGAATTTAGCAAATTAATACTATCTTCCATTATACTTTTTAATGTTTGTTTGTGCCTTATTTGTAAAGGAAGTATACCACCATTTGGAGCCATTACTCTAATCATTTGTAGCGGTTCCTTACAATTCATATATGGTTCGTCCCTTTCAATTATCAAAAGTTCAATACCCTCATAAAAGAATTTCTTTTTGATTTTCATAATAGTATTTATTTAAGTTTGGTTTTTTCACTTAATATTCTTTGGATAGCATTAATTACGTGGCATTTGTTACCTACATAACATACTACAGACAAAGTTTCAATTTTAGTTAATACTTCCTTTGCTATTTGTTCAACTTTTTTAAGCCGGGTTATTTCAGGATCTAATAATTTGTCCATTTTATCATTGTATTTTTGAGCTGGTGTTTTCATAACAATATAGTTTTATTTGGTTAATTTTATTGATTCTTTTTGTAAATAGTTTTGATTCAATTCTATAAAATCAAGTAATACGCACCAAAAATCTTCATTTCCTGGTAATTCATTACCTTCAGTATCTTTGTAGATTAGTTTTATGTAGTTATCATTTCCACCGGATTCATAACGATCATATATTTCATTTATGATGTTTTCCAGTTTTTCTAATTGTTCAGCTAATTTGTTATTGTTTTTTATAGTGTTTATTACACTTGTTGGAATTTCTTTGGTTCTCATAACAATATAGTTTTATATAAACAATTCAAATCTTCAATATTTGGCTATTTTCAGCGTTTTTAAGGCACTCAAATACTATTTTAATACAATGCACTACAAAATAATATAAGTAGGTTAAAATGGTTTTATTTGCGTATATAATAAAAGTCGTGTAATTTTAATTTTTCCCGGTTTGTATTCTCTTCAGGTTGTATACTTTTGAGAATATTGTAGTAAATAGGATTATGAAAGGACCCCAAATGATTCCTTTCAATATCACCAAATAAAGTACAAAGATTATCAAAGTTCTTTTTTATGCCTGAAAATGTTTTAACAAGCAAATCAATATCAATATTTTTAAGTTGTTCAATTCTTTCCTTTGCGGCTGAACCATAACAACAATCATAATACTCAAAACCACGTTTATCATAATCGGAATTGTCAGATAGTTTAATAATTGGATCCTCATTATATCCAATTAGATGTTCATATTTGCCAATGATATAAAACATACCATATTTCCGGGCAAATTTAAAGCTTTTTAAGCGGTTTTTACTCAAGGTTATACCATTAAGCAGTTTACCTGCCAAAGGCGTTAAAATAGCCTTAATTTGTTCGTGTTCGTTAATATAACTTTGTTCCTGTGTTATCTGATCTTTGATAAGTTTTTTAATTGTGTTTCTCATGGCTTTAATTTTTAACTTGGTTAATGTTATTAGTTATTTATAGTATTTCACATTTTACAACTTTTTGCATGTTGTCAGTAACAATGCCAATATTAAAATACTTTCCTAGTTTAAAATACTCTTTTATTTCTTTATTAGTTCCATTTATAGACGTTGAAATAATAGTCCCGTCTGAATATGTTATTTTTGCATCCTTCATAATAGATAGTATTAAATAAGGTTTTAAAATTAATTTGTTTGTAATTCAATGATAATATCCTTTACAAGTGTATCATTGTGGTAATATTCTAAAATAGCATCATAAGACAAAGTAATAGACAAAGCCCGGATATCCTGGAGTAATTTAAACATAATAGATGTTTTCATAATAAAGTATATTAAAGGTTAATTATTCTTTTATGTATTTTTCTACATAGTCCCCGAATGAAGTTAAAACAAATTTGTTTGTTCTGTAGTCAAATAAAACGGTCATTAAATACGCATCCCCTGCATTAATATAAACAGCATTGATATACATACAATAATTATCAATATATTCAGGTCCTGTTATTGCTTCAGTTCCATAACATTCAAGTAATTCATTCAATGCACAAAGTCTAAGTTCTGTTAAATTTGGTGAATTATAACATTCAGTAACCCATTTTTCAACTGATTTGTAATTTAACAATAAATAACCATTATCAGCATTAATAATTTTTTTTACTTGTTTTGCCTCAAGTAAAGTAATATTTAAACTTTGGCTTATTTCTTTATAAGTGTAATATTTCAAGTTTTTCATGGCAATATAATTTTAAAGGTTAATTAATATATGACTATATAACCGTCATTTTTGAGTATTTTTCCATAATAGTTTAATTTAAAAAATGATCACTGTCTTTTAGTATTTCAATATTATACTTGTGAGCATTATCATCGTATGCATGAGGAATAAAAGTAATACATAAACAAATAGTATTCATGTTAAGATAACCAGCGTGTAAGTGGATATTTTCATTCTTTATCTGCATATCTGCACCAGATTTTCTGAAATACAGGTAATAAATTTGTTCCTTCTTATCCTCATCAATTTTCCTTATTTTCGGAATGTCATAAAAACAGTCATATTGATACATATCCATATAATTACTATAGATACTCAAAAGTAATTTTGCAAAGTCTTGTTTTTCTAAAGTCTTCATAATAGTTAATTATTAGTGTTATTAATAAACATCATAATAAAGGACCTGATTAATAAAAATAAACAGGTACCCGTAAACAAATAAAAAATAATGTAAGGTAAGTACACCATAATAGTATGTATTAATAAAGGTTAAATTAATTAGTTTTAAGTATGTTGGTAGCCTTCACAAAGTCTATATAACTGGATATGTTCAAACCGTATGCAAAACAAATAGAGTTAATATGGTGCATATAGTCACTATAAAAGTAATCGGTAATTCCATTAGTAAAGGTTATTCTTTCAAACAACTGGCCCGACTGTTCTTGAAATAACGTACTAGATAATTGTATCATAATAAATAGGTATTAAATGAGTAATTAAACTTAACACAACAAAGATAAACTAATAAATTGGATATACAACTATATTAACACAAATATTAAATAAAACACTAATCAAGCATAAAAATATAGCAGTTACATAAATAAAGTAAGGAAATAAGGAACCATATAAGGCAATATAAGATGATCAGTCTATATAACTATAGTAAGGTACCAAAGTAAGTAAACAAAGTAAGGTAATAGGGTAATATAGTATAATAAGGGTATACTAGTAATAAGACCCAGATAAGGTACCCAGGTAGTAAAGTAGTAATGTAGTCTAATAGAGTAATATAAGTAAAGGGATCCCGCGACGGCACCAAATACCCTAATTCGAAATTGATATGAAACAATTGCAACTGAATAAACTGTCATAGTAATTAACAAAGGATCTCAGGTGTGAAACGTCGTAAACGACAAGTCACAATGATACACTAACCAGGCACCAGGGAACCGGTATGATGATAGGGGAGAGGTGAGAGGGGCAAACCTGAATGTTGCAAATGCCCATTACATGGGCTGTTAAGCAAAACTGTCCCCAGTGTTGCTGGATTATAAACTACAAATATAGTTGAGAGGGGAGGAGCTAACTACTTGGGTGCGTGGTCGTTGGCAGATAGAGAAAGGAGGTGTTCCTCGCGCCCATCGCTACACACTCAGAAATTTATTTCTGCAAAAAACCATTTTGGGACTACTAAGGGCAACAACGGACTGCTAAAAAATTTTAAAAATTTTGAATTTATACAAACCTGTTTTTTCAGAGTTGGCATTTAATGGTGGTTTAAGCAAAACTGATTCCAGTGTTGCTGAGAATATGTTACATAAAACATGAAATAATTGTAAAATAATTGGTATTATGTTAGGTTAGTTCGAAATAAAAGTTATATCTTTGTAGAGAATTTAAAGAAATTCTCATGGTTCCCGACAAAAGGAGTAAATATACCCCGAACAGGTGTGAGCAGGTTTACCGTCTTGCACTCTTAGGACTTACCGAGAAGGTTATTGCCGGTGTGATGTTGATTGCCCTTGAGACGTTTACCAGGTGGAAGAGCATTTATCCGGATTTTGAGACAGCTCTTAATGAGGGAAGGGTAGAAGCTGATTCACATGTCGTAGCCAGTTTGTATAAGAAAGCTTGTGGGTATGATTCGTATGAAGAAAAGGCATTTATGTACATGGGAAAAATTATTGTTGAGAAGATATTAAAACATCATCCTCCGGATTCATGGGCCTGTATGAAGATATTATCACTCAGGCAAAGAGGGCAATGGGCAGATGTTCAGAAAATGGAGATTACTAATAATCAGAATATCAGTATATCGGCAATTGATCTCACACAATATTCTATAGAGGAATTGCAGATTATGAAAAAGATTGGCTTAACTCAAAAATCATTAAATGAAGGCGTAATTGGAGAAAACTGAAACGCTTACCAGGACAGTCCCCCCTAAGAAAGAGTTTTCTTTGGAGGCAATATTAAATCCTAAAGCTATTATCAGGGAACTGAATAATCGCTCCCTCTACCACTTTCTTCAATATTTTTGGCCTATTGTGAGTCCTCATGATTTTCAACCTAACTGGCATATTGAATATTTATGTGCACAACTTGAAGAAGTTGCAAGTCGCGTAGGACGTAAACTTCCAAGAGAAAACGATTTAATTATTAATGTCCCCCCAGGCAGTACAAAAACTATTACCTGTAGTATTATGTTTCCTGCATGGTGTTGGACGAAATGGCCGTGGATGAGGTTTATTACAGCTTCATATTCACAACAGCTTTCTTTAGAATCAGCCGATTATTGTAGAGACTTGTTAAAAAGCCATAATTTCAGGGAAATATACCCTGATATTGTTATTAAGGATGATAAAGACACAAAAAGTAATTATAAAATAGTAAAAAATAACCCTAGTACTCATCCCGGTAGGATTCCCTCGCAGGCCGTTATAGGGGGCCAGAGGTACACAACATCGGTGGGAGGTACACTGATGGGGTTTCACGGGGATATTCTTGTAGTGGATGATCCTATTAATCCAACGCAGGCTGCATCAGATGTTGAGCTGGCCAATGCAAATCAATGGATGGAACAGACACTGCCTTCAAGGAAAACAAATAAAGCAAACACACCTACCATATTAATAATGCAGCGATTACATCAGGATGACCCTTCCGGTCACTGGCTGTCAAAACAAAAAGCAAACTTAAAACACATTTCCCTTCCCGGAGAAATTCGTAATTATAAGAAGCAATTAAAACCACCGGACCTTATAAAATATTATAAAGATGGTTTGATGGATCCTAGCAGGATGTCATGGGACACTTTGAGAGACCTTGAGGCTGACCTGGGGCAATATGGGTTTGCCGGTCAGATCGGGCAGGATCCCACACCCGCGGGCGGGGGTATGTTTAAGGTAGATCATTTTGGAAGGGCAGAAGTTGCCCCACAGTTAAATCATATAACACATACAGTACGGTATTGGGATAAGGCAGGCACAGAAGGAGGAAGAGGGGCATACACAGTAGGAGTGAAAATGTGCCAGATAACTAGCGGTAACTGGGTGATATTAGATGTAAAGAGGGGTAGATGGGGCACAAGAGAACGTGAAAATATAATAAGGGAGACTGCAGAAGGAGATGGTAAGGGGGTTATTGTTTGGGTAGAACAGGAACCAGGCTCAGGTGGAAAGGAAAGTGCAGAAGGTACTATCCGGACACTGGCTGGATATTCGGTATATGCCGAGAGACCTACCGGCAATAAAGAGTTTCGTGCTGACCCCTATTCCGTGCAGGTTAATGGAGGTAATGTGCAGTTGCTATTAGGGGAATGGAACCGGGAGTTTGTTGAGGAACACCGGTTCTTTCCTTATAGTACTTACAAGGATCAGGTGGATGCTGCATCAGGGGCTTTTGGCAAAGTAATAGGTAAGAAAGAGGCAAGATGTATTTAATAATTAATAATTTATTGTGATGGAAACAAAAACAGGTAAGGTAAAGTTTTTTAATGAGCAAAAATCTTATGGCTTTATTACAGAGGATGCAACGGATAAAGATATCTTTTTTCATGTTACGGGAACTTTAAGACCGGTAAAAACAGATGATTTTGTTGAGTATGAGGTTGAGGAAGGAAAACGAGGTTTAAAAGCTGTCAATGTTAGTTTAATAAGTGTAAAAACAAAAGACGAGTAGTAATATATAAATAAAACATATAGTCATGGCAAATGTAGTTACGGTTTCAGACGAGTACAGAGAATATGTAATGGTAGACACTGCTGTTTATGGCGGTGGATTCTTTGGCGGTGAAGTTAATATGAGAGACTTGAAAGAGGATAAGGGTATTGACAGGGTATTCTTTTCTATTCGTGAGGAGGCGGATACGGGGTCTATTGATGATTCAGTTGTAACTGTAGTTCTCCAATATAAATGTACGGGTGACGCTCGTTGGCAGACTTATGTGCCTTTGGACGGCTCAACACTTGCCATAGGAAATCGTTTGCGTCTTAATGACAATGGGTCTGCTATAATATACAGAGCAGGTGTATTAGAGGATGGATTTACCAGTGGGAGTGTAATATTTGGATTTGATTGGTAATGGTAGAAACGGATATAAATATCAAGGTTTATTCCGTAGTGGCTGACGTGGCTTGTGGAGTATTGGGTGAGTTATTAATTGCTTCTGTACTTTATGACGATGACGGGTTTATTTTAACAGATGATTCAGGAGACTTTATAGATTTAAACTTATAGGTTATGAGCAGGACATCATTAAGAGAGGCTTCAGTAGAGTTAAAACCAACAGTAGATGGGTCTGACGATGCTCAGATTTACGACGTTGTGGGAACAAAGGCTGACGCTGCTATTAGTACAAATAGTGATGATGCATCTTTGATAGCATATCTTAAAGGATTATTAGGAGTGCAATCAGATGTGTTAGGTGGGGGATTAATAGGACGTGCTGTAACTGCTACATTATTTGTTTCCCCAAATGGAGATGGTACAGACGGTAAGACATGGCATACAGCTTATACAGGCATAGAGGATGCCCTGGATGCCGCTAGCACAGATATAAATGAGTGCACACAGATACTTGTTGCAATAAATACTGGACCTAACAATTATGATATCAATAGAACCGGTGATCCTACATGGTCAGGTAACTATATCATTAAAGGCTCGCATAGGAATTGGGTTAAGATAAAGAACACTCATGATGATGCTACATCAATATTTAAGTTCACCGGGTATGCCTCACTACAAGATATTAATATTAACCTTGGTGCAGGTGATCATGGGGTTAATGGTGTTATAATGACTAAGGGAGGGTTCAGGATTGATAACTGTATGTTTGTAGGGGAGGATCTTACGGTTGCTGCATCAGCTACTGCGATTCATGTCGATGGTGCTACATCACTAAAGAATGGTAAGATACGTAACTGCGATATAAAAGGAGAGGCTACAGGAACATATATGACAGGTATATTACTTGATAACGCTGAGTGTGCCGAGCTTAAAGATTTAAGAGTAGGTTTTTGTTCCAGTGGTGTGCAACAGGTAGGGGCGAGCTCCGCTTTAAATAAATTAGGTAACGTAGAATTTTGTTCAAATACTATTGGGGTAAATATAGATGCAGGAACAGGGATGCTATTTGAGAACATAAACTTTACAGGGAATGATCTGAACTTTGATGACGAGGTAGGTGGTAGCTCATTTAGAAATATAGAAGCTGCCTCGCCTATATCTCAAGAACCTGATGACTTTACAGGTGTATCGGTGAATACTGGTGATGGGGCAGATACATGGACTGCCGCTGACGTAGAGGTACGTGCAGCCGCAACAAGCACAAAGCCGTTCAGGATAGTAGGTGTTAATGTTAACTTAGGGACAGAAGAGTATTACAGAGTACGACTTACAGCCGATGGGACTAATTACTTTGATGATTTTCAAGTTGAGGGTATTAAAAAATCAGTGTCTTTTAGTTTTCCATCTGGAACAGATTATGTATTTAATGCAGGGACTCAGATAAAGGCATCGAGTAAAAGTGAAAGTGATGGGGTTGATAATTTAGTTATTTGGCTAAAGATACAAGAGATATAAGATATGATACTAATATACGATATAGGCCAAGATATACTAGATCCCATAGCGGAGGCGGTAACAGGTTATATTGTTGCTTCTAGTGATGTTCCTGCTAATGCCTTATTAAATGCAGATGGAAGTCCTTTATTAAATGCAGATGGAAGTTATATACTAAATGAATAATGACATGAAAAAATTAATTTTAATATTTGCAATGGTTTTGATGAGTTCAGGATTATATGCACAAAAGATTACAGCATTAGGAACATCTACTTCAGCAGTAGGGGGTTCATTAATGTTTGTTAGAGAAGGGACAAGTGGTAACTTGTTAAAGCATATTTCAAAAACTAATTTGTTTCAGGATTATTCAACGTTAGCTAGTCCTACCTTTACAGGAACAGTAGTTCTTCCAACTGCTACATCAATAGGTGATGTCAGTAGTACTGAGATAGCTGTTCTTGACGGTGCATTAGATGGTGATTCTTATTATGTTATGCAAATCAGAGACACAACCTATAAAACTGACAATTATACTTTAATACTTGCCGATGCTGGTAATTGGTTAATAATGAATGCAGCAACAAAGAAAACATTTACAATACCTCCTTATGCAGATGTGGCTTTTCCTATTGGTACTACGATATTTGCAAGACAATGGGGAGCTGGCCCAACAGCATTTGCAGCAGGAGCAGGGGTCGGACTTAGGTTTGAGTTAGATTCTCTTTGTATTAATACACAATACAGATCAGCATTTATATTAAAGGTAGCTACTGATCTATGGGTCGCAGGAGGGCTTACAGACTAATGAAAAGATTAACTACTATATTATTAGGATTACTACTGACATTAACAGCTAATGCTCAGTTAGAGGGTGTCATTAGTCAGGGTGTTGTGAGTGGTGGTTATTCTGCGGAATATCAAGCAGTCTATGATGCAATGACCAATCCTCCTGCTGCTGACACTGCTGTATTCCAAAACACAATGGTAGTCGCTTTAGTTGCTGGTGGGTTTTGGTCAACGCAATGGGATGTGTTTTATGTGCCTGCTAATGGCAGGTTGACAAATGCTTATTTAAATTGGATAGCTCCGACTGGTGATGATAATTTAACAATAGCTGCCGCAACCGTTACCTTTGAGGCATATCATGGATTTACAGGAGATGGTATAGCTGGAAGTATATCTACAAATTGGAATCCGTCAACGGAAGGTACGCTTTATGCAAAAGATGATTGCACAGTTGCAGCATACGCTTTATTAAATAAAAACGAGACTACAGTTTTAGTAGGGGCTATTGAGAGTACATATCCTATTATAGCTTTATATCCAAGAAATTCAGGAAGTTTTCAGGGAAGATTAAATGCAGCAACAGCAGGAGCTACCGCTGCCGTTGCAAATAGTTTAGGTTTTAGTATGGTTACAAGACGGGCAAGTAATGATCTTGAAACATACAGGAATGGATCTTCTCATGACGATGCCACAACAGCATCAATCAATATTCCTAATACGAATTTAACCCTTCTTTCAAGAAATGCTAGTAGATATTCTACGAATACAGTTGGAATAGCTATGGCAGGGGCTAGTGTAAGTGATGCGGATGCTGCTGCTATAAATACAATCATAGAAGCATATATGGATGCCATAGGGGAGGGAGTACAATGAGAAACCTACTAATAATATTATTTCTTTTTATAGGGTTACAGGCTCATGCAACTACTTATTATGTTGCACCTGATGGTAGTGGAGATAATGGGGCAGCCGGAGGTATTGCTACTCCCTGGGCTACCCTTGCATTTGCTGTTGATGAGGTATCAAGTGGAGATACTATTTATATGCAAACAGGAACGCATACAATAAATAGTAGAGTGGATGTCCCTGTTGGGATTAGTTTAATTGGTGCAGGAGAAACTTCTATTATATCATCAACAATAACTACAACATATTATACTACTATTAGGTTTTATTCTTCAAGTGAAGGAACAGAGGGGAATCAAACAATTAGTTATCTTAAATTTGATGGCAATGATACTGCGTATTCTGCTATGGAGATAATGGCAAGAAGTAATGTAGAAGTGCATCATTGTACTTTTATTGATTTCTATAATATGGGGTTTAGCATGAATGGGACTTCTACGTTTGGTAGCTCTGCACCGACAACATACGCAACAGGCAACAAAATATATAGTAATACGGTTACTGATTGTGCTAATTTTGATAGTAATGGGTATGGTAATATTCAATTTGGGGGACAGGATGGAATTTTAATATATGATAATGTAAGTACTTCAAATGAAAGAGCTACACACAGAAATGGGTATCCATTAAAGTTTTGCGGGGGTGGATTTAGCAAGGGCTTTAAAATTTATGATAATACTCTAATTACAGCACAGGAAGCCGATTCAGAGCCTTTCTATGGGTTTGCCATTGAGTTATGGCATACACAAGGAGGTGCTGAGATTTACGATAATGATATGACCGGAGGGATTGATTTCGGAGGAGGATATACTATGGTTTGTTTGATAAAGGGCGACTATGATTATGGAGCATGGGTACATAACAATACGATTGGGGGCACAACTTATCCTGGAACTACAACAGGAATTTATTTAGAACGGAATACTGAGTATGCTATTATAGAAAAAAACATATTTAGAAATCTTTATAATGGTATTACAGTAAGTCCTACTACTGGTGAGACGATGCAACACCATGACTTTAGATATAACATATTTAATAATATAACTTATTATTGTTTCAGATATGCTTACGCTTCAACTTCAGGAGCTATCGCACAGTATATTAATTATTATAATAATGTTATTTACATGGCGGCGTCAGGTTCTTTAGTTGGCATTGGGGTTCCGACTATGGGAACGACAAAATGTATTAATATCAAGAATAATATAATTATGAATGCTGGTTATGCTGCAATACTCGCTAGTGGAGCAGGTGGACAAACTTTAGACAGTATAAATATTTCTAATAACATAATGTATAATAACGGATTTTCAAATCTTCCGAGAATGATTGATCTTACTCCTACTCATTACACGAATGAAAATAATATATCAGATGACAACCCAGATTTTACAACACCAGGTAGTGATTTTACATTAAAAACTGGTGCTCCTGGTATTGATGCAGGAATAGGGGTTGGGTTAAATTATGATATTGTTGAATATCCGGTAGGGGTAACACCAGAGATAGGTGCTTATGAGGTACAAAACTTAACGGCAACTGATATTACAACATTTACAGTCACAAACATAATTCCCCCTGCTGTTATTAATACTACTGCTCATACCGTTGTGGCACAAGTTGATTTTGGCACTGGATTAACTACATTGAGTCCGGTTATAGGAGTAAGCTCGGGTGCGACTATTGATCCTGTTAGTGGGACTGAAAGGGACTTTACAGGAGCATTGACGTATACAGTAACAGCACAGGATGGTGTTACCGATCAGATTTGGACGGTAACGCTTACGGAAGTTGCTCCAACCACAAATACAGATATTTTAACTTATACTTTCCCAGAAGAGACAGAAACAGCAACAATAGACAATGTAGCACATACGGTAGCTATTGAAGTTACTAATGGGACTGATGTAACCACATCGACACCCACTATAACATTATATACGGATGCTACTATTGATCCATTGTCGGGTGTTGAGGATGACTTTACCAGTCCTGTTGTTTATACTGTAACGGCACAGGATGCAGTAACCACTCAGGAATGGACTACTACTGTTACGGTAGCTGCCGGAATTACTCTGCCTGTTGTCACAACATCATTAACTTCTAATACTTCTATAAGTGCTATTGTGGCAGGTAATGTAACCTCTGCCGGAGGTGGAACAGTAAGTGCAAGAGGAGTATGTTGGGGCACCTCATCAAATCCAGCTATCACAGACAATATTGTTCCTTCGGCTAGCGGAACTGGTTCTTATTCATGCACTCTGACAGGGTTAAGTAATAGTACAGTTTACTATGTAAGGGCTTATGCAATAAATGAGGCAGGGACAAGCTATGGGGCACAAGAGAGTTTTACAACAAATGCCGCAGGTGGTGTTACACGAGGAAGTAAAATTATTAAAAGAGGAACGAAAGCTATTTATGTAAATTAAAATAGGAGGTCATTATGAAATTTGCAATAACGTTAACATGGTCAAAGATAGTAGCATTATTAGTACTTGGTGCAGCTACATATCTTGATATTAAGGCGGGGAGTGGAGCAACCGCGTTTATGTTCTCTCTTCCATTTATTGTATTTCTTATTACAGGAAAACAGTATATTGATAACAATAAAAAAGCTTAGATGAAACGTACAAAAACTAATGACATGACAACTAATGCCAGACTACACACTTTAGCAAGTGAGATGGTAGGTAGGATGTTGTTTGCATCTAAGATGGGGGGTCAGCAGTATGGAGGGGATAGAGACCTTTATCAAGCTCTTGGTTATCCTCAGAGTATTCAGTTTGATGACTACCTAATAAGATACAAGCGTCAGGATATAGCCAAAGCTATTATTAATAGACCGGTAAAGGCTACATGGCAGGGAACGCTGGAACTTGTAGAATCAGAAGATCCAAATCCTACTGTTTTTGAAAAGGCTTGGGTAAAATTAGACCGTAAATTTGGTTTAAAAACAAGATTATCCAGAGTAGATCGTTTAACAGGTATTGGAAGGTATGGTGTGTTATTTTTAGGATTAGATGATATAAGTAATAGGGCAGGTTGTGCAAGACCGGTAAAGAGTGGTATTCGGAAATTAAAATACATAAAAACTTTTAGTGAAAAGAGTGCTGAGATTAGTTCATATGTTGTTGACCCAAGAAGTAACAGATATGGTTTACCTCTTTATTATGATATAACAGTAGCAGATACAGATTCTGGGTCTTCTTCTCAGGTAAAAGTTCATTATTCTAGGATTGTTCATATTATTGATGATACACTAGAATCTGAAATATTTGGAATGCCTAGACTGGAAGCTGTATTTAACAGATTAATGGATATTGAAAAATTAGTAGGTGGTGATGCTGAAATGTTTTGGCGTGGTGCTCGTCCTGGTTATCAAAATAAACTTGACCCTGAATATAAATTGTCTACGACACAGGAAGCTACTTTAAAAACTCAGATAGATGAGTTTGAGCATAACTTGAGAAGGATTATTAATCTGGAAGGGATGTCTTTAGAGTCTCTTGAACAACAGATAGCAGATCCTGAAAATCATTTGGATGTTCAACTTACTTTGGTATCCGCGGAAACAGGTATTCCTAAACGTATTTTGTCAGGTAGTGAAAGAGGGGAATTAGCAAGTACACAGGATTCTGGGGAATGGAAGACTTATGTTCAGAGCCGTAGGGAAGATCATGCCGAACCACGCATTTTAAGGCTGCTTATAGACCGTTTCATTGAACTAGGGATACTTCCTACTCCGGAAGAGGGATATACCGTTAAATGGCTTGATTTGTTCTCAATCAGTGAGAAGGATAGAGTTGATATTGGGCAGAAGAGATCGGAAGCTTTGAGATCATATACAACTA
>Ga0307928_10000813_pt1 | contig 23471 bp, 48 predicted proteins | sample AceLakmetagen232_FD_201815 | JGI IMG/M metagenome (GOLD analysis project Ga0307928, IMG submission 201815) | Saline water microbial communities from Ace Lake, Antarctica - #232 | ecosystem: Environmental > Aquatic > Non-marine Saline and Alkaline > Saline | place: Antarctica: Ace Lake... | reverse complement strand
GAACAACTATTAATAGATTTTAATGAATTTATAATGAAATGGTGTGGAAATAATAGAGGACACTTAATTGATTCTGATGATAATGACGGAGAAAAATTTAGAGATAAGATAAGAAAGTTCGCATTACATGAATCTAAAGACGACAACAATGTCGAAGAGGTATCTGATGGAAGAGATTAAAGCTCCAAACAAATTCAAAGATAAAATCTATGTATTTCTAGCTGGAAGTATCGAAATGGGGAAGGCTGAAGATTGGCAGAAAAAAGTATGCAGAGAATTGTCTGAGTTTGAAAATATTGTTATATTAAACCCTAGGAGAGATGACTGGGATACTACATGGGAACAATCTATAGAAAATAAACAATTTACAGAACAAGTAGAGTGGGAACTAGAAGCACAAGAAAAAGCAGACTATATTATAATGAACTTTTGTAAAGATACTATTGCCCCAATATCGTTACTTGAACTTGGGTTATTTATTAAAAGTGGTAAAATGATGGTTGCATGTCCAAAAGAATTTCACAGAAAGGGTAATGTTGATATAACTTGCAGAAGGTATAATAATTGTGTAGCCTTTGACAATTTAGATTCACTAATATCTGAGTTCAAAGAAAAACTAAAGTTCGCCTTACATAAATCTAAAGACGACAACAATGTCAAGGAGGTATCAGCATGAGTGAGATTGAAAGATTAAAGCTAGTCCATGAGAATACCTCTGGACAAGATAGAGAATTATTCCATAAGCAACTATTACATTTTAGAAAGATTATGTGTTCTACTGCCTTTACATTAGAAAACAAAGAAAATGAATTTGGATATTTAGCAGAGGCTTATTTCAGGTGTAACTTAACTCAATCGGATATAGATTTTTTTGTATTAACAAAAGAAGAATTTGATAGAAGAAGTATATATGAAAGATTGCATTTCAAAACTAACGACGCCTTACATGAATCTAAAGACGACAACAATGTCTATGACGGAGGAAGCGAATAATGGTACACATAACAAAAAAATTAATTATAAGAGAAATACAAAGGTATAATGAAAAAAAATATGGACACTGTAAAGATTCTTGTGAAAGTCAAGAATATGATGCTATTAATTTTATGTTAAAAGAACTATTCGCCTTACATGAATCTAAAGACGACAACAATGTCAAAGGAGTATCAGTATGATAGTTCCAAAAGAAATAAAGAAATTGAGAGAAGAAAATACTAAATTAAAGAATGAATTAAGGAAATCAAAATATATAGACACAAAGATTTTAAAGAAATGGAAAAATGATTTTGAAAAAAAGATGTTGAAGAAAGTCCAAGACGCTTTTCATGAAAATGACGGAGTGAAGAAATGAGAGAAATAAAATTCAGATGTTGGAATAAGCATAATAGAAAAGAATGTGCAATGCTTTCTTGGGAAAAGTTGTTATCAGATATGTATACCTTTAAGTTTGCAACACAGGATAAAGAGGAATCACATATCCTCATGCAATTCACAGGGCTAAAAGATAAGAACGAAAAAGAGATTTATGAAGGAGATATTTTGAAAACTAATTTTGGAGATTATGAAGTGATTTTTGGAAAAGGATGTGCATTTGGAGTATTGGTTGAAAGGGAAACAGGGTTTGGAGAATATCCCCATGAGATAGAGGAGAGATTTTATGAATTGAATACCGAAAATGATGCTTTTTTTGGAGTTGATAATGATTGTAAATCTTTTCATGTGATAGAAGTAATAGGAAATATCTATGAAAATCCAGAATTAACTGAACAAGACGCATTAAATGTCAAAGAGGTAGCGGAATGATAATTAATGGTAGAAGTGGCGATGACCCAAGATTCAAAGAACCAGTAATCGCAGAGTTATATGGAAAGTTTATAGGATATATTGAAGAAAAAGGATTAACGAGTGGAAAGGAATTTAAAGGAACAATCCAAGATTGTTTTTCTTGCAGTAAAAGATATATTCATATATGGGATAATGATGATTCAAAGGATTGTCAAATTGTTGTTTTCTTATGTTCTACTCAATTTAGAATAGAGTTTGGAGTTTACAATAAAAAAACTAAAGAAGTTACTTACAGGAATAAATTAGATAATCTAAGATATAAAATATCAGATGGGGAACAAGTAGAATTAATTGATTCACATCAAGAAAAGTTTAACGAATATTTCAAAGACTTTAAAAATAAATTTAACGAGCAGTTCGCCTTACATGAAAAAGGCGAGGTGAAAAATGAATAAACAAACATTAGGAATTATACTTATGATAATAGGCGGACTAATCTGCTGCACAATTATAGGAATACCAATTGGAGTAGTAGTCGCGGCCTTAGGAAAAAAACAATATGACGGAGATAAAAAATGAATTTAAAACAAAAAATCAAACAAATCGTAGGAACCAAAAAGTATCCAAAGCTCAAAAGGGTAACAATTGGAAAAGCAATAATTACATGGGCTCTAATTCCTCTAAACCTTTCCTTTTGGATGTTACCAATAGGCATATTTTTAGCAACAGGCATCAAGCCCTCAACACTAATTCAAGGCAAATTAAACACAATGAAAGGAAATGGAGACCTACAAATATGGAAAGCTTAAGTACTAAAAGAGTTTGTACACCAGACAGTGAAGGAGATTATACAGGTTTTAATGCTCTAATGATAAAAGATGTCAAAGAGTTCATCAAAATCCTAAAAGAAGAATTTATCAAATACAGAACCTGTCCAGACGGAACCGCGTTCATAACAGCAAGAGACAAAGACTTCCAGAATAAAATTGACGAATTAGCAGGGGAGAAATTAATATGAGTTTAAGTGATAAAGAAGTATGGAGAACTAGAAGACCCATTTATCATAGGGCAGACGTTAAGGAGTTTATTAGGGAGTTGAAAACAAATTTAGTATTAGTTAATACCGTTGATGATAGTTTTATTGAAACGATGAATGAAAGAATGTATAGGATTATTGACAAACTAGCGGGGGATAAGTTAGTATGAGAAGACAAACAGGCAAATGCAGTCTATGCAACAAGCACTACAAAAACTATGGAAACAATCCAGAGCCATTAGAAACAATTGACTATCCATGCTGTGACAAATGCAATCAAACTAAAGTAATTCCAGAGCGATTGAGGTTAGCGAGTTTATGAAAGACGAACATTATGACGACTTAATCCAAGAAGCAGCAATAGAAGCTGCTGGCGGATATGACGAAATAAATCCATCATCAGAATTGGACTATTACCACGACAACAAAGATGACATCATAGCTCAATTCCGAAAAGAAATAGACGCAGAACAACTTCCAGAAGATGATGAGACTTTGGAAAGCTGGTACAAACCAGCTCTCCTCAACATAGCTAAAGATTGGATGGAGTCAGAATGAGAAATGGAAGAGACTTATATTCAGAGCCAGAAGATATTTGTGTTCACTACGTAGACTACCTAATATGTAAAACAAGAAATGAAACCGACTTATTCAAAGATAAGCATGACTGCAAATCTTGTGACGGACGTGACACAAATTGCACTAAATATATGGTGACAAAAAAATGAGATATTACAAATGCCCCGACTGCAAAACATTCAAAGAAAAAGCTGACGACATCATAATGACAAGATGCGCCTGTGGATGTCCAATGGAAGAAGTCGACTCCAAACACTATCCCCTCGACACAAGAACGGAACCAATGAAAATATGTGACTCAAATAAATGCGAAAATTGTCCAATTCGAGGGACAGAGTGTTTCTAATGATAAAAGCAATAATATTTGATGTGGATGGTGTCCTAATAGACGCAGACTTCTCTCGTTTTGAAAAATACAGAATCCTTTGTAAAGAATTCAATGGTATCGACATTGACACTTTGGAAGCTGATATCAAGTCTCCAGAATATTCAGGTGTTGATTGGTTATGCAACAAACATAATTTAGGAGATGCTTTCAAGAAGAGATATGCAGATGGAATAACAGTCCCAACAGAATTTTATTCATCATACCCAAACACAAAACACACATTACGTCTTCTAAAGGAAATGGGAATTAGATTAATAGCATACTCAGCGGCAGAAGAAAAATTAACAATAGAAAAATTAGAGCACAATAAAATAGACCAATTATTTGAAGCCTTTTTCTGTGGGAATACTGGAGACAGTAATAACAAAGAACAAAATATTGTAGGAGCATTAGCCTACCTTGATATGGACCCATCAGAAGTAGCAATAGTGGACGACAGAATACAAGCAGGAATAGTAATAGGCAAAAAGTATGGCCTAACCAGAATAAGAATCAACCAAGGTGTCCACAAAAACAATGAATATGTTCCAGACTACACCATCGAAACCTTATCAGAATTAGGAGGCTTATTATGAAAACAGTCCAAAAGAAATGGGGAAATGAACTTTGGATAGTCAATAACAAAAAATATTGTGGCAAAATCCTAACCCTTAACGCAGGCCAAAATTGTTCTCTCCACTATCACAAAATAAAGCATGAAACATTCTATGTCCTAAGTGGTGAAGCAATACTAGAATATGGAAGAAAGAAGCGCCTACTCTCAAAAGGCGATGTCCAAACAATCCCAATCGGAATGAAACATAGAATAATTGCAACCACAAAAACTAAAATAATTGAATTTTCAACCCAACACTTTGATTCAGACAGTCATAGGATTTCAACTGATTAACATGCGTAAAAATAATATTAATCACTGTAGAGTTTGTGAAATAGAAATTATGTGTAATGAAGAAAAAATAAGAAATGCAAAGGGAAAGATAATAAACAGTTTTTCAAAGAAAGGAGTAAAATTTCAAGCTGCATGGTTTTGTAACAAATGCTGGAGTGATATACTAAAGGAAACTGCTATAAATAAACAGAATTCGCCTAAGCCTTACTAAACGAACAATGGAAAAAATAAAAATAATCTGTGACGACAGAGAACCAAAGTCAATGGACGTAGTAGCAGAATTAGTCGGAGGAATAGAATTCGAAAGAAAACGACTTAAAACAGGCGACTACATTTTGGGAGACACGTGCATCGAAAGAAAAACAATAGACGATTTCTGTGGCAGCATAATAGATGGCCGATTAGTAAACCAAGTTGACAAAATGAAGGCCAACTTCAAAAACAACTACATATTAGTCGCAGGCAAAATAAAAGACCGAACATCAGAAATCCATGAAAATTGTATCCTCGGCAAAATGTCCTCAATAATAGTCAAACATAACATATCAATCATAACGTTAGACGACGAATTTCAGTTAGTCTATCTTATGAAACGGATATTTGAACGACATCAAGAACTATTGAAAGGAGGACAACAACAATAAAAATGGATAGACATTATTTCAAGAAAACAATTAAAGAAGATAAATTCTTCAAGTTTTGTAAAGAGAATGGAGCGGACTACATGGAAAACGGTGAAGGTGTTTGGATGAAACCAAAAATTAGTATTAACAATAAAGGACAAACATGCACACAACGAATAGCATTATTACTTAGACCAACTGGTGCAACAACTAAAGGAAAAGTTAATGAGTCTTGGTTAAACTTTGAACAATCAGATAGCGAAGTGTGCCAAGAATCTCAGAAATGGCTAATAAGCACTATGACAAAGTTTCAAAAGTGGGTACCAGCAAAGTAAACAAAACAAAATTATTTTTTATTTTTTATTCATTCGAGAGAATTAAAATCAACTAAACTGGAGGACAAAAACAATGAACAAAAAAGGACAAGAAGGTACAGTAGCACTAGTAATAATTGCATTTATCATAATCGCAATTTTGGTTCTTATGTGGGGAATACCAAAGTATGGTGTATATGCAAAAGAATTATCTGGTAAAGCTCAATTAAAAGAAGCTGAATGGAATAGGCAAATTGCAATTCAAGAAGCTGAAGCTGAGAAAGCAAGTGCAGTATTAAAAGCTGAAGCAGAAGTATTACGAGCCATCGGAATTGCAGAAGCTAATGAAATTATTTCCAGGTCAATCACCAAAGAATATATCCAATATAAGTTTGTAGAAGGATTAAATGACGGAAATACAGAAGTTATCTATGTGCCAACGGAAGCAAACTTACCAATTCTAGAAGCAAGAGGATAAACAAAACAAATATTTTAATTTTTTTATTTTTTTATTTTATAAATTCGACAAGCATGTCGTCTATAAGAATTTTCTAACGCATGACCAATAACACCAGGTATTCCAAAACTAATAAGTACATCAACCATTATCTCTTCTTCGCATCTCAGCATCACTCTACCACACTTTTCACATATCATATTTTTAACATATCTCCCTCATTTACCTTAACATTCAACCATCCTCTATAATCAACAGGACCAATATTCTTATTAACAGCATAACTCAATCTAAACTTTCTCCCAAAGGCCTGCAAATCATCCACCTCAATGTTCTTATCATTCAAATTACAATACTTACAATACAATTCATACATCTTCTGTTTAGAAATCAAATTGCCTTTTTCCTCTACACAACATTGCGTTTGAAAAGCTGAAATAGTATTCCCACTCCTCTTCATAATCATCTCAACATCTTCCCAATGCTGACATTTTGTAAACTTATTATTCTTCATGAGCCTTTGGAAACCATCAATAGCCCAGTTCAATATACCGGACAACTCTTCAGGTGTCGTCAATTTTACATCTAAATATTTGTCAGTCTTTTTATTATCCTTATCAAATACATTATCAAATTCAAATGTGACAAACTTATCATAATAGGAGCCAGGGTCATCAATTGTACTCGGAAGTGGCATCTTATTGGTGGCAAAAACCAATTTCGCAAAATTAACAAACTTATATGGGGTCTGATTTTTAGCCTCAGCAGGAATTAAACTCCTTCCCAAAAGACGCTTGAACATAACTGTACTCTTTAAGTCGGATGCATCCAGCTCATCATTAATATTGACCAATTTATTAACCAAATTGTTCGAGGAGAATCTATTGCCAATTATATCATGGAAGTCAACAGCACAAGTATTCTCTGAGCCAAGAAAATTTTCAATTACATCCAAAAATAAGGTCTTTCCAGAGTGCTTTGGACCAATTAAAACCAGTGCACTCTTCTCATGGTACCGACGATAAAACATAAAACCGAACCATTCCTGACAGGTTGCAATATCCTCTTCCCAAAGCACCTCTCCTAACCAGTTCTCAAATACATTACAGGTGGCCTTTGGGTCATAGTCAATTGGAATTTTTGACATAAACCCATATTTGGGACTGTGGTCTGTTTGCTTTTTAGTCTTCACATTCAAAACACAATTGTTTAAACAAATCAAATCCAAATTCTTACAACCTAAGTCTTCTCGTTTGAACTCTTTCAATCGTCTAACCTTTTGAACAATTTGATTAACAGCATTATTGTCGGCTCCAACTTCCAAAAGGTCTTCACAATATTGGGCAATAAAAATCTCTCCTTTATTGACAAACACGCCATCATCATAAACGTATATTGGGTCCTTGGAAGCAGTACCGACTATACATCTGAATTTGAAATTTTGTATTAGCCATTGTGCAACGAGTTGATGTATTCTAGATTTAGAAGTTTTAGCTTGGACCAACTGTTCTATTTTTTTTCTGATATTTGTAGTATCTATTTTTTTATCACTCATTTTTTATCCTTATCAATAAATTGAAATATAGAATTAATATATAAACACCTATATTCTCTAACATATATGTTGCACTATATAGGTATTTAAATACTATATTTCTAATATATATTTATGGAAAAAGTAGATGATATCCAGACTTCAATTAGTGACTTTGAAACCAAGCCTGTCCAGTTGAACATAGAGGCTTATGCTATATTAAGAGCGGTTAAAAATCAATTAATTGCAAAATACAAAAAGAATTTTACATTTTCTGACGCAGTTGTTGAGCTTAAACAAAGAGCAAACGGCGACTCAGTCAAATTTTCTAGAGATGAAATTGCTCAAATTAAAACCAAATTGAAAGGAGGTTTATAATAATGATAGATACAAAAGTATATTTTGATTTATGGTCAGAGAAATTATCAATCTCACTTGCAGATATTCAATCCGAATTTGATGGATTGGTTGCAAATGAAAAAGATATTCATAAAGATTTAACTGATGACGAACAACAAACTCACGCTCTAAAAAGATTAGCATTAGTTTATAAGAAACAACTTCGAAGTCCAGCAATTGGATTTGAAGGAATGGTGATTGGAATGGGAGATTTATTTGATACAGTAAGGAAGATGCGACAGGCTGGAATGGATGCTTATAGAGTTAATCCACACGAAGCTATCACACAAGGAATTACAGATTCAGAAGGTGTCCCTTTAGATACTCGAGAAGTGTTCGGAACAGGAAGAGCAAATTCAGAGTTTGGAAAGCCATTACCTGAGCATAGTTATATTAGAAATGTTATTGGTGTTGCTGTAAGAGCAAATGTAGAAGAAAAGCCAAAAGTATTCAGTATGACTTTGAATGGTGAAAAAGCTGAGAATATTGATGTTGAACTATTTCAACCTGTAAAGTTTAGAGCTATTAACAAATCTGATGAAGGCGATGCCTCATTCGTTTTAAATGGTTCATCCGTTACTAAGTTTGATATTAGTAGTACAATCAGTATGCCTGCGCCAATTGAAGTTTTAAGAAAGGTTTGTGGTGATATGTTTGTTCCTATTGCGAAAGCTGAGGAATATCATAAAGCTAATAAAGATGACTTCAATAGATTAGCACTAATCGAAGCAGACGTTTCAATCCTAGGAACAGAACCAACAAAGACAGGAAGTAAGTTAATGGTTATTGAAGATATGGATGCGTCAATGGAAGATATTGCCTCTCCAGGAATGACTTGTTGGGTGCCAAAAAGCGTCCCATTAGACTTCGCTGAAGGTAGTAAGGTAATTGTTGTTGGTCGAACATCTCAAGGAATGTCAAGAGACAATCCAACAGAGTTAGGAGATGTTATGGTTAATGTATTCGGAATTTACGCAATTCCAGAATATAAAATCGAAGCAGCAGTTCCAATGACAGATGAAGAAGTTGATACAGCCATTGTAGAGGCACAAGAAAAGCTTGATGCTAAGTCTCAAGTTGAGGCTGAAGCACAAACTGACCCAACTCCAAAAGAAGTTCAAACTGAATTACCAGAGTCTAAACCTGCTGAGGAATCAGCAAGTGGAACTTGGTAATCTGAACTAAATGGAGAAATCAAAATGGAAGACACTGAAACAGAAGTTGTTGACGCACCAGTAGAGACTACAGAAGAGCCAGTAGAATCAGCTGAAGACGATGCAACACCTGAAACAACTGACGAGGCTGAGTAACCCGTCACAAAAAAATAATTTATTTTTATTTTTTAATTACTCAAAAACACAAAAACAAACAAAATGGAAACAGATAAAATAATAAAATGGATAATAGCAATTTGGGCCTTAGTAGTCCTAGGCTTAATATCATTCGGAATATGGGTGATATGGAAACTATTACAACATTGGAGTATAATATAATGGCAAACATAAATCAAGCAATGCAATGGCTAAAAGCCGGAAAGAGAGTCAAAAAGACTAATTGGATGAAAGAGTCTTATTGGTATATGGCCGAGGACCATACAATAATGTACACAGACCACACAAATGCCGTCGTCTATCCAAATCAACTTCTCTCAAATAATTGGCAAATATGGAAAGCACAACCAAAAGTATTAGTTGATAAGAAAAAAGTATATGAAGCTATTGGAATGGTAGCATTAAGAGTACATAACGCCTCATGGATAAACTCAAAGTTTGATATATGCCATTGCTGTGAAATGGAAACTAAAGACGAAATTGATAAACTAGGAGTGACTTATAAATAATGGGTAATTGGGATGAAGAATCAACAACCGCGAAAGAGCCAGAAGAGGCAAACACAGAGATAGAGTTCAAAAAGTTAGGAGATGCTCAGGACAAACGAGGATTAAAAATTGGTCTCTATGGAGATTTTGCAACAGGTAAAACACATTTCTGCTTAACAGCCCCTGAGCCAATATATATAATCGACACAGAAATGGGCTCAGCTCCACTTGCACACCTATTCCCTGACAAAGATATTCGAGTTTTAGATGTTGCCGAGAGGGACGGAACCAAATCTTACCAAAAGATAATTGAAGCCGTTGAGTTCATTTCCAAACAAGAAAAGGTTGGAACAGTCATATTGGATAGCATTACAGACCTTTGGGAATTTTCTCAAGAGTTTGCTAAGGTAAATATCTTTAAAATTAAACCTGAGGACAGATTAAAACAGCAATGGGATTGGGGACAAATTAACAAAGTGTATATGAAGGTCCTAATGCATCTATTGAAGATTGATTGTAATCTAATTCTTACGGCTAGAGAGGCAGAAGTATTTGCTGGAGCAGGACAACCAACGAGTCAGGTGAAACCTAAGTGGCAAAAGACAACAGGGTTTTGGGTTGATATAGTAATTCATAATGTTAAGAAGTTTGACAAAATGGGAAAGACAACATTCAGTTCTACTGTTGAGAAGTGCAGACAGAATGGAGATACGCAAGGTAAACCATTTTCAAATTTAGATTTTAATATGCTAGAAGAAGAATTAAAGAAGGTGAACAAATGAGCAGCTCTTCAAGTAGTTCATCTGGAATAGGATTTTGTGGCCTTTTAGGAATAGTATTTATAACCTTAAAATTATTAGAAAAGATTGATTGGTCTTGGTGGTGGGTACTAGCTCCTCTTTGGGCACCAATATCCTTAGTGTTAGCTGGTGTATTGCTATTTATAATAGCTACTGGATTAGCAGGATTATTTATATGGTTGGTGAACAGATGATACTAAACACAGAATTCGATTTCGATGCAGCCCACAGACTAGTCGACTACAAAGGCCTTTGCTCAAACCTTCATGGCCACATCTGGAAAGTAAAACTTCAAATAGAAGGACATTCAGACCAATTAGATGATGTTGGCATTCTTTGGGACTTCACAAATGCCAAGAATCTAAAAACATTATTCGACCACAAAACAATTCTAAAGTTTTGTGAAGAGAATGAAAAACTTGTTACTGCTCTCCATGAGACTTGCGGCTTTGGAAGTGTATTTATGATGGCGGACAATCCAACAGCAGAGAATTTAGCAGATGTTATTTTAACATATTTAAAGATGGAAAATCCGGAATTATACTACTCAGTTAAGATATATGAATCACCTAAATCTTGTGTGGAGGCATCAATATGAGAATTAATGAAGGAAAGAAAAATCCTAATTATAAGGATGGTATTGGTATAAGATTAAGAACAAAATTAGAAAAAGAACCATTTTGTAAAATTTGTGGTTCGTCACACAAATTAGTAATTCATCATATGGACGCAAATCATGATAATAATAAATGGAGTAATTTAGTAGTATTATGCAATCAGTGTCATAATGTTTTACATCAAAGAGGGTATAATTTTAGAAGAGGTCATTGGACTATTAATTTTACAGAATCATTTAGTTCGATACAAGGAGAAGGACCACAGGTTGGAACACCAGTACATTTCTTTAGATTATTTGGATGTAATTTAAATTGTAAATTTTGTGATTCTGATTATTCAAAACGAGGAAACTTTAAAATATTATCATATTCTGATATTATTAGTATGTGCAAAAAGTGGAAAAGAAAATCAAACATTGATAGAGTTGTGATAACTGGCGGAGAACCATTTACACAAAATATTATTCCTTTATTAATGATATTTAAATTATTTGATTATAAAGTTGATATTGAAACAAATGGTACACTTCCTCTTTGTAATGGAAATGGACCAACCCTTAGAGAACGAATTTATAGAAAAGAACTAGTAGACACATTTAATATTTCACCAAAATTGAAAGGTAGTCAACCATATTGCGGTCCTGGATTGGGTCAAAAATTAATAAATAAAAACAATATTAGTCAGTTTCAAAAATTTAATTATATTTTAAAATTTGTATGCGAAGGAGAGAAAGAATTTAAACAAGTTAGAGAAATTCAACATAGATGTAATGTTCCAGATAAAAATATTTGGCTAATGCCGCTATCAACATATGATGAAAAGAAAGACAAACAAATTCAGAAGGATGTTTGGGAATATTGCGTCGAACATAAAATTAAATATGCCCACAGAGTTCATGTTAATGTGTGGGGCAAGAGTATTGGAAAATGATATTTGAAGTGGGTAAAGAAATAAATACTGAGTATACTAATCCAACATATTGTCCCAAATGTAAAGGAATACTACAAGAAAAAGATGGTAAAAAGAAATAATCCAAAAACGCATTACATTAGTTTCGAAGATTTTGAAATCAGATGTAAGGATATTGCTAAAGAATTATTAGACAATAAAAACATTAAAAATATTTATGGAGTGCCTAGAGGAGGCATCATTATGGCCGCTAGAATTTCATACTTAACAGGCCTTCCAATGACAGTTGCCCCAAACGCTAAACACACCGCCATTTTAGATGATTGTCTCGACAGTGGAGCCACAAGACACTCATTCGGAAACTTCCCATATTTTTTCGTTCTAGTCGATAAACAATTTGAAAATATAACAGACTGGTTAGTCTATTGGTGGGAGGACGACCAGATGGTCAAAGATTAGCATGGCAATAAAAATAAAAACTCACCTCAAAGAATTTGATAGTATGATTAAAATAATCGGAAACATATCAATGGAAACCGACTACATCTTCAGTCCAGAAGGAATTAAAATTAGAGCAGTAGACCCAAGTGCCACATACCTAGTCCAATTCAACATCACCAAAGATATGTTTGATGAATATGAAGTCGAAAAAGAACAAGTTTTAACTTTGAGTAATGAATATTTTGGAAAGCTAATAAAGAAAGTTGGGAAAACAGAACTCAATATTGACTTTTTGGAAGATGCAATTCAACTAAGTAATAAAAAAGAAAAGTTTAATTTAAAATTCTTTGTGGGAGCAAATGATGATAGGCCAGACCCAAACCCAGAAAGTACTTCAATTTGGTCCACCAAAGCCTCTGATTTCACAAAAATTATAGCTGAGTTGGGCTCTTTGGGAACAATTTGCGAACTACAAGGAACAGATGTACTAAAAGTTGCTTTAAAATCTAATATGGTTAATGGCGAAATAATAACCACTGCTACTAAACTTCAAAGCGAAGATTGTAATTGTCTATATGATTTAACATATATTGTTCCAATCGTAGAGACCAAAAACATCTTTAAAGAATTGCGTGTTGGGTTTGGTGTTGAATCTCCAATTGTTATCAAAGGAGATAATGAATATCTAAAAATGGTCTATATTTTGGCTCCGAGGGTTGAATGAGAAAAGATTCACCATATGTAAATGCGAAATTCATTAAGGTGATTTGTAAAGATTGTAATGCAGTAAATGTTTTATTTAGTAGAGCCACAATGAGTGTTAGATGTCCTGAATGTAGAGCACTTCAAACCGTTCCAAAGGGTGGGAAATGTAAAATCATAAATTGCACATCGAAGGAGGAATTAGCATGAAGCCGACATCAAATAAGTGTGACCCTCTTTTAGGAACAGAAGTTAATGCGTACTTAAAAAAGAAAGGAGTCCAAACTCCAATGAAAGGTTTACCTGATGAAATAACTACAGATGTTCAACAAACAAACATTGCATTCAAAATTGGTGATATTATGGCAGTACTAGGATTAGACTTAGAAGACGATTCTTTAAAAGGAACTCCAAAAAGGATTGCTAATATGTTTGTCAATGAATTGTATTGGGGATTGAGTGATGATTATTTTCCAAGAGCTATGACAGTAGAAAATAAAATGTCCTATGATGAAATGATTGTAATTAAGGATGTGACTTCAATGAGTGCTTGTGAACATCATTTTGTTACAATTGATGGCAAATGTAGTATTGCTTATATCCCAAACAAAAAGGTTTTAGGATTGTCGAAAATTAATAGGATTGTAGAATATTTTTCTAGAAGACCTCAAATCCAAGAGAGGTTAACTGAACAGATTTTCTATGCTTTAGAGTACATTTTGGAAACATCAAATATAGCAGTCGTGATGGAAGGAGTTCATTATTGTGTTAAGTCTCGAGGAGTTGAAGACACATCATCATCAACGATGACATCTAAACTCGGAGGACGGTTCAAAACAGATACAGCAATGCGGTCTGAATTTATGACCTTAATTAAATGACTAACTATATATGGGTAACAACGCAATTTGAAGGATACCATAAATATCCAGACGCACCAGAAGACGTGGCGTTCTTAAAAAATCTTCACAGACATATTTTTAAAGTAAAAATTTGGATTGAAGTAAGCCATAATAACAGAGACATAGAATTTTTTCAATTTAAAAGATTTGTTGAAGAAATACTTGATGATGATTTAAACAATATGAGTTGTGAAATGATTGCAGATAAGCTCTATTTAAATATTTATGAGTCTTATAAAAATAGAAAAATTAAAATTGAAGTCTCGGAGGATGGTGAAAATGGATGTGAAAAAGAGTACTAATACTTTATTTTGGTTACCTTTGGAAATATTAGATAAGCGTTATACTAAACAAACTAGAAAATGGTATGACGAAGAATTTAAAAAACATTTTAATGTTAAACTTGTCGAAGGAAAAGAGCTCACCTCCGAAATTGAGTCAGGAAGTTTTCTTGATTCGTATGGAACAAATTATTACAAATATACTCAATTAGCAAATGTTGCTAAATTATTTAGAGATGGAGAGGTCAAAGATGGAGACATTTTCTTTATAGACGACCTTTGGATGCCAGGAATTGAAGGAATAAGATATATGGAAAAAATGGGTAAAGAGCTTAATGTTAAAATTTATGGTGTGATGCACGCCGGGAGTTGGATACCTTCTGATGATGTTGCTACAAAATTAGGAAACAAATCTTGGTGTAAAAAATATGAAGAAAGCATTTTAGATTTGACTGATAAGATATTTGTTGGAAGTGAATTTCACAAACAGGAAATGTTAAAATGCTTTAGTAAACATTATGAAGACAAAATCATAAATACAGGATTGCCATTTTATCCATCGGAAATTCAAAGAGACATCAAAAAAGAAAATATTATATTATTCCCACACAGGATACATCCAGAGAAACATCCTGAGTTGTTTGATAAGTTAAAATGTATTATTGGTCAAGCTCATAACAATTGGAAATTTATAAAAACAATGGACCTTGATTTGAATAAAGAGGAATATTTAGACCTATTGGCAAAATCAAAAATAGTTGTTAGTTTTGCTGACCAAGAGAACTTTGGCTTTTCAATTTTAGAGGCAGCAAGTCTTGGATGCCATTTGGTACTTCCTAATCGAGTAGTCTATCCTGAGTTTTATCCAAAAGAATGCTTATTTGATACATTTGATGAGTGTTTGGAACTGGTCAAAAACAAAATGTTTGATGATAGTTTGTTTAATGACAAACCATATAAATTTGAAAAATCAATTGAAAGGATGTGTGACTTGATGAAATGTTAAAGGGAGAAAAAGATGTGTTTGAGAAGATGGACGATATGAATTACATTCCTGTTCTAGCATCGCATATAACATTTCTAAAAGAGAGTAATTTTTTAGATGGAGACTCTATTACATTTGCTCAAAAAAATAGTTTATTCAAATACAGAAAGCATTTGGTTAATCCTTTCCATTCAGAAAAGGCATATGAAGAGTTTATTGCATCAGGAACTATGCTTCCAAACACATTGAGCTTCGCTGATAGTGGCGGTCTTCAAGAATTATTAATCTCTGAGAATGCTATTAAGTCGCCTGAAGAGATATTGAAGTGGCAAGAAAAGTATTGTGACATTGGATTTGCTCTTGATAAAATTCCCTTTAAGAAAAATATTGGGACTGTTAAAGTTGGATGGACATTTGACGAGGTTGAGTTTGATAAACATGGACAAACCACCAAAGAACGAATAACAGCAGCGCTTAAGGTGAGAACTGAATTCAAATCATTCAAATATTATGCTATTATACAAGGAACAAATTATGAGCAGTATCAAAGATGGAAAGGCATAATTGAGCAGCCTGGGATAGATGGATGGTGTTGTAAGTCGCCAACAAATAGTCCAGCGAACCTAGCGGAAACAGCAATATTCGTTTTACAAAATTTAGATAAGCCAGTACACTTTTTGGGAGTAGGTCAATTAACAAAAACAATTATCTTATACTATTGTAAAAGATATTATGAGCATCCATTCAGTTTTGATAGTAGTAGTTATGATACTGGTGCTCAATTCAGACGATATAATTTACCTTTTTACTTCAATGGATTTGATTTTGTTTATTCCGAAGACAAAGAATCAATAAAGAATTTTAGTTCATTTTGTTATTGTCCTGCTTGTAAAAAGTTAAGCGAGATTATGGACAAACCAGAATTAGAAAAGTATGTTGGGTATCTAATATCAACTCATAACGCAGCGATGAATGTTAGTATGTTTAACTATTTGGATAACATATACAAGGATAAAGAAAAAATGAAACTCTTTGTCAAAAGCTATTTTAAAGAAAACACTTCAGATAAATTACTAGAAATATTTGAATATATTGACGATGCAATGAAGCATGGTCATAAAGAAGCAAAAAGAAAATGGTCGCATATCTTTCAAGAACAAATTAAAACTACTAAACAGAAAACACTATTCTAATGGAAAAATGTAAAGAGTGTGGACAAGAAGTTCAGAGTTGGATAACTCACAGATGTAATCCCATAGTAAAAGAAATGTTTCAACATCCATGGGATTTTGAAATGATTACAAGGAGTATATTATGATGCCTGAAAACATTCTCATCTATGATATCGAAACCTCTACTCATGGAGCATCATTCCAAGAACTAGAAAAGCATAAACTAAGATTCTTTGGAGCCTATAGTTATCTAGATAAAAAATATTATTTGTACAACCATCACCAAAAGAAAGAAATAAAAATGCTCATTAGCCGACACAAATTTGTAGTAGGGTTCAATAATAAGCATTATGATAATCCAATCCTAGAACGAGAAGGAATCAACTTCAATTATAAAGTTGTAATTGACCTTCAAAAGATTATTGACCAAAGGCAAATGTCAATCAAATGGAAAGACTCAATTTTAGGATATCATCTTAGAGATTTGTCTCTAGATACAATTACAAGAACACTAAACCTGGTTGATGATAGTACTGCAAAAGGTGACTTCGATTATAAAATATTAGATAAAGATGAATTTACAGATGACGAAATGTATGATATTGAAAAATATACAATACGAGATATTGAAATCACACAAAAGCTTTGGGATTGGTGCTTTGATTGGTTTGATAATTGGGGATATGCACTAAGCGAAAAGGACCAAAAGAACCTAGTCCACATTCATTGTGCGCCATCCATCTATTCCTATAAAGTAATTTGTTTGAAAGCCGGACTAAAAGAGCAATACTCTCCATCTAAAACTAAAAATGAATTTACTGAAGGTGGTTATGTCGCATATCCAGCGATTGAATCTTTAGAAGGTAATATTTATTGTATGGACTTTGCATCTCTTTATCCTCACATAATGATTCAATGTAATATGTTTGGACGACAGAATGAAGGTCGAGTTGGTTGGTCTGGATTTGATGCTAATGGATTTTATAATCACGAAAAGATGAACAAAATAAGTAAAGCCTTACATGAAATGTATATTGAAAGAAGAGATTTAAAGAAAGCTGGAGACCCTCGTGAATATGGTCTAAAGATTGCTATGAATACAGTCTATGGATTGCTAAGGAGTAGTCTATTCAAATCTGTTTATGACGAAACAGCTGGAAATGATGTATGCCTCATTGCTCAAAATTGGGTCAAACTAGCAAGACAAAGATTCAAAGAGGCAGGATATTTTATAATTTATACCGACACAGATTCAGTTTACATTCAGGATAAAAAGGAGAGCAAATACTCACTTTTGGAAGTCACCAAAACAATCATTGATGAAATTAAAAATGGTGTTCCATTTCCAGTAGACACTTTTGATATGGATATTGATTATGAAATTCCTTTTATCTCTTTTTTCAAAGGTCAGAAAAAGAACGACAATGAGAAGGAGCTTGATGAAGAAGATACCAAAAATAAGGAATTGGGATTACTAAAAAAGAATTATATATTTGTGTACAAAAAAGGAGATAAAGAGGATGTCTATATTAAGAATTTAGGAATTGTAAAGAGAAGTAATACACCATTATCTAAAAAGATATTTTGGGAGAAGATGAAACCTCTTATAATTGAAAATCGCTGTTGTAAGTTTAGTAATCTGATGATTGAAGATTGGATTAAGGAATATATTGAAGCAGATATCAAATTATTTACTAAGCGTTATACTGTTAAGAAGAGAGACTCATATAAAGTCGAAGGATGTCTTCAAGTACAAATTCATGACTACATCCCACAAGGTCAAACAAATCCTCTCGGTCCAGGAACATATTTTTTGGTGCCTAACAAAACCTTAGGAGTTGGAAAAGGCTTTAAACGATATTGCCTTTTGGAAGAATATGAAAGCAAATTGAATTATAACGATTTGTATTTAGATGTCGTGATGAAAGAATTATCTTATTTCAATAGAGATTATATTCCGCCAGTAAATTCAAATAAGAAAGAAAAAGAAATTAAATATGAGGACACATTAACTCAACAAGAACTATGGTAGAAGAAAAAGACCCGGCAAGAGTAGAGCGAGGAGTAAAAGCAAAACGAAATGGTACTGCGTTTGAGTTTAGAGTTAGAAATGATTTAGAGATTAAAGGGTGGAATGTAAATAAGTGGAGCAATAATATTTTTGATAATAAGATTAAATTCTCAAGGCACATATGGAAAGGTCCAAACAGACCAATGACTTTCGGAACTGGTTTTCCAGATTTCTGTTGTCATTTTATTAATGATATTGCTGTTGATGTAATTGGAGTCGAATCAAAATCAAATGGTAATTTATCAAAAGAAGAAAAGGAAAAATGCAGATGGTATCTTGACCATAATACATTTTCAAAAATACTTATTGCTAAGAAAACTAAAATTAAAAATAAAGTCGCAGTTGAGTATGACGACTTTGAGGATAGATATGGGACAAGGTGATTGCTTAGAGTACCTTGAGGAAAGAGGAGAGTGGGTCAAGACCTGTGACATAGCTGAGCATTTTGAAAAACGAAGTAGTAATGTTAGCGTTCCATTATCAGGATTATTTAAACAAGGATGTGTCGAAAGAAGAATGCTTCGACAACGGGATGGGTACGAATGGAAGGCAGTATGAGATGGTTGAGCAAATCTCAGATGAACACTTACTTACAGTGTCCTATGAAATGGAAGTATCAATATATTGATAAGAAGAAATCAAAAGGTAGTCCAGCAATGTGGAGAGGAATCAAAGTGCATTCTAACATTGAAAAGTTCTATGAGAATGTTGAGATTAAAGATAAGCAGATAGTTCCCAAAAAAGAACTAGGCGAATTGGGTCAATTTCAAAAGTTTCAGGAGAGGAGAATTCAAAGTTGTGTTGATGATAAAGGCGAGGTTAATTTGAAATATTTTAATCCTGTTATGCAGGAATTGAAAGTTGCTGATGAAAGTCTTCACCTTAGAGGGTTTATTGATGCGGTTTATATTAATCCCAAAGACGAAGGCCATATCATTATTGATTGGAAAACGGGAAAATACAGACCAGATAAGTTTAGTGGATACAGATTTGAGTTGGCGGTTTATGCTGAGTTGTATAGACTTCAAACAGGCATCACTCCGAAATATTGGGGCATCTATTTTGTCGATGCTGATAAATTATTCTTTGAACCTGTAAAGGATATTAGTATTAAGGCAATGTATAAGAAGGTGCAAAAGGTTAGAGATGGAATTGAGGCAGAAGATTATACATGTAAATCAGGCTTTTTGTGCAAGTGGTGTGATTTTAATAAGGAGTGTCCGGAATGGAAATAACAAAACAACTACAAAATCCCGACTTTAGATTTATACTAATTAGACCTAAAGAAAAAGCCCCATATGAAATGCAATGGCAAAAGATTAGAAACTATCCATTCAATCACAAACGACTTGAAGTGCACAAAGGCAACTTAGGAATTGTCGCTGGCTTTGGAAATCTTCTCATTCTAGATATTGACGACACAAAATTGGCACCTGAATTTGATAAAAAATTAAACACATTCACAGTCAAAACAGGAAGTGGAGGACGACATTTCTATTTGTGGTGTGATGAAACATTTGAAAAAAGTTATTATGTTTTAAAGGACAAAAAAGGAGAACTAAGATGCACAAATTCTCAAGTGGTTTGTCCAGGCTCCACACATCCAAATGGGAACCAATACGAGGTCCTCAAAGACGTTCCAATCCTAAAAATGTCAAAGAAAGACATTAGAGTACTTTTGGGAACACTCTTGGATAAAGCAGAACAAACAGATGTTTCTAGAAGTGGAGTTGAATGGGCAGAAGTTTGCACTATGGTTGAAAATGGTTATAGTTTTGATGCAGTGGATAGAGAAATGAGGCTTTTAGAATTTTCAAAGTGGATTGAATCAGGAATGGATTACAAATTATATACTTATTGTGGAGCTCTTCGTAGATATAAGATGAAAGGCTAAACATATAATTATATAAAGCACAAAACATTAGATTATATAAAGAGATGGAAACAAAAAATTGGAAAACAGACGAGCGAAGGATGAACCAAAGAGGTGGTCCAGCATTATTTCATAAAGTTAGAGTTATTGTGGGTCAAAAATTAAATCCTATTGCGTATGGTGTCACTTTACCAACTCAAATTGCTCAGGCTTTTAGTGGTTGTCTATTGAGTGTTCATATTTCTGGAACATCAATAATAATGGATAGTGGGTGCAGAATATGATTAAAGAATATAAAAGTGAAGTTGATTTTGAGCAAAGATTTGATACAACTGAAACAAGAAAAGAAGTGGCAAACGAATTAAGAAATATTTTAAAAAAAATTGATAATGGAACAGAACAAATAATAGAATTTTATGTAAAAGTTCAAGAGGATTTAAATTAATGGCAAAAATATTAATGCTTTCAGATTCACCAACAACATGTACTGGCTACGCAACGATAGCAACAAATATTATGAATGGTCTTGCTGATATGGGGCATACCTGTTTTTTTCAGGCACATAATTATGTGGGCCAAACAATCCCGCCAGGATTAACATTTGCAGATGGAAAGAAATTAAATTTTACTCTTTATGGAACTGGAAAGGAACCATACGCCAAAGATGTTATTGTTCCTAGAATCAAAGACCTTAAGCCTGATATTTTTATTGTGCTCTTAGACACATTCATGCTATACCAGCAAGGGTTTATGACACTAGATTTTGCTCCAGCTAAAACGATATTCTACTATCCTTCTGATGGTGGCGGAGGACTTCCATTAAGGTGCGATGATATTTTAAGAAAATTTAATGTACCAGTTGCTATGGCAAAGTATGGAAGAGACCAATGCATCAATCAATATAAAATTCACAGTGAATACATTCCTCATGCCATAGACCCCAAAGTCTACTATCCCTTGCCAAAAGAAGAACGAGAAAAGATAAAGGCAAAATATGGTCTCACTGGAAAGTTTGTGGTGGGAAGTGTTTATCGAAATCAAGGAAGGAAGATGGCTGATAGGATGTTTAAAGCGTTTGCTAAATTTGCCAAAGACAATCCTGATGCAGTATTGTTTTGTCACTCAGACCCATTTGACCAAGCCGCAGTATTTGATTCAATTGAGTTAATTAAGAGTTTGGGAATAGAGAACAGAGTTAGGTTTACTGGAATGAGTTTCTTTAATGGGTTTGATTATAAAGAAATGAATGAAGTATATAATGCGATGGATGTTTTTACATTATCGACAAGTGGAGAAGGGTTTGGAGTTCCAACAATTGAGGCTGCCGCTTGTGGTATTCCTTCAGTTGTTACAGATTATACCACCACTCAAGAGTTATTAATCGAGAATGGTGTTTGTGGACTAGCAGTTCCAATTTGTGGAGAGCTAACAGGAAGTTGGAATGTTGAAAGAGGTCTTGTTGATATTGATAAAATGGCTGAGGCGTTTCAAATGATGCACGACAATCCTGCTATGCGAGAAGAAATGGGAAAAATTGGATTAGAGAAGATGAAGAAATATTATACTTGGGATGTAGTAATTCCTGATTGGAATAAATTAGTGGAGAAGATGTGCAATGAGTAATGTAGTTTTAATATCGCCGCCAGAGAAACAAAATTTAATGGAGGCAGGAGACAGACCTAATATGGGACTATTATATTTGGCAGCGTCATTAAGGAGAGCAGGACATAGACCTTTGATAAGCGATTTGAATCATGATTCTTATCATGACTTAAACAATAAAATGAAAGTAGCAGACATCGCTGGAATGTCCACATTCACTCCTTACCATCAATGGAATACAAATTTTGCTAAGCATTTAAAACAAAACTTTCCTAATGTGAGATTAGTTGCAGGTGGTCCTCATGCGACAACAGCAACAAAATCTTTATTACCTTATTTTGATTCAGTAGTAAAAGGAGAAGGGGAGAGAGCAATTGTTGAAATAGCAAATGGATTAGAAGACAAAATTGTTGATATGGGATATGAACCAGACATGGACAAACTTCCAATTCCTCTTACAGAATTAGAGTTAGGAAAGTATGGAATGAATCAGGAAGGGCACAACACAATTACATTAGGAACATCAAGGAGTTGTAATTATAATTGTATATTTTGTACCAAAGATATCTTAGGACAGAAACAAAGGTTCCATTCTGTAGAACGAGTAATTGAAGAAGTCAAATTAGCAAAGAAGATGGGTTTTGATAGTATGTATTTTCTAGATGACAACTTTACTAGCGACATAGATAGAGCAATTAAAATAGCAAACGAGATTAAACCTTTGGGAATTACATATCGAGTAATGTCCAGGTCAGATAAAATGACTCCTGAATTAGCATACGCCTTAAAAGAAAGTGGAGCAAGAAGTGTTAGCTTTGGATTGGAACATTTAGACGATGCTGTTTTGAAAGCAATGAATAAAGGTATTACAGTAGAGAAGCATTTAGAAGGAATTAGAAATGCTCACAATGCAGGATTAAAAACTCGAGGAAGTTTTATTGTTAATCTTCCAGGAGCTACCAAAGACACAGTATACAGAACATTAGACTTAGCAAAGCAAGAGAAATTAGAATTTGCTGATTGGTATGCTTTGACGGCGTATCCTGATTCACCACTTTGGAATAATCCTGAGAAATATGGATGTACAATTGATAAAGGATTTGGTTATAGCCAATTATCAACAGTATCAAATGTAGATAATGGAAATTTTGATAGAGCCGAACTACCAAACTTCATTGAAGATGTTAGAAAAAATTGGTCAAGTTTTAAAGGATTGAAATGTGCTTGGGAGGCAGAACGATATGAATAAAGAAAAATTAGTAGTAGTCATTATGGGACAGAATTGTAAAAAG
>Ga0307928_10000812_pt1 | contig 23492 bp, 30 predicted proteins | sample AceLakmetagen232_FD_201815 | JGI IMG/M metagenome (GOLD analysis project Ga0307928, IMG submission 201815) | Saline water microbial communities from Ace Lake, Antarctica - #232 | ecosystem: Environmental > Aquatic > Non-marine Saline and Alkaline > Saline | place: Antarctica: Ace Lake... | reverse complement strand
ATGTAATATCACAATACGACGAAACAATAACATGATAAAAATGAAAGGAAGGCGAAGCCTTATGAACAAAGCACAATTGACCGAGCAATTCCAGAATTATGCCAATTCCTATTTCCGAACCACAAGACATAGATACTTTCAACTTAACAAAAAGGAGGCAAAAAACCTTGTTAACTGTTTCATCGAATCCATATCTGTAGGATTAAAAAAAAGTGGACATGTTAAAATTGCCAGTTTTGGCACATTCAAGGTCAGGGAATATGCAGAAAGAACAGTGTTTAGCCCCAGAGATGGGAAAAGAATGTCAATACCGGCTCGAACAAAAGTGAAGTTTAGGCCTTCACAAAATCTGAATTGGGAGGTGGAGAGATAATGCAGAAACCAGCAATGTTAATCTGCGACATCTGCAAAAAAGATACAATACCGATGAACTTGGATGGAGAAGGCTTCTTTGTCTGTTCTGAATGCGGTTGGAAAGTTAAAGATATACCGCTCCACATGATACGAGAAATGGTAATGAGGCATATATTGGAGATAAGGGAAGAAGCGACAGAAAATTTGAAGGAAATGAAGAAATGGAAGGAGGCGAAGACTTATGAATAATGGCGAAGTCATACCAACCATCATAATCGACACCCGCGAGCAACACCCCTACACTTTCAACCCGGCCCGCGCCATGCAAATTCGCAAGGCGTTGAAGACGGGAGATTATTCCATCCTTGGACATGAGGATAAAATTTGTATTGAGCGAAAGAGCCTTGATGACTTTGTTCAATCGGTTACACATGGTAGGAAAAGGTTTTTTAAAGAGATTAAGAGGATGTCAGGAATGCTCTGGAGGTCTATAGTTATTGAAGGTACAAGAGAAGACATAAAAAATGGTGATTATAACAGTCATGCCAATCCAAAGACTATTCTTGCTACAATTGAAAGCATAGAAGATTCTTGGCATATCCCTGTTTTTCTATGCAAAGACAGGCAAGGAGCTTTAGCTACAACAGAAGCTATACTTCTGGATTATTGGCAATTTTTAAAAGGTGAATGAAAGGAAATGATAACAGCTATGCATTACCCGAAAGTTAACTTATCACAAGAACAGTCAATCCACATGTTTTGTGATGACAAAATGAGAATGAGGATAGAGCCTTTTTTTGACTTTAAATTAAGAGAAGAGCGAAAGCTTCATGACCACGAGGTCTACTCCCCCCATAGACTCCTTGACTTTAATCTGCCAGATAGAACCTATTTAAATCTAACAATCACTAGCGATATGGCAAAATCTTTTTGTGGTTATGTATACATGGCAACCCCCGAAAGATTTTTGGAAGCTCTCTCTAAAGTTGTAGATTTAGACTTTATCTTAACGGACATAAAAGGAAGAGAAATCAAGCTCTTAGAAGAAAAAAAAACATGGACTTATGAAGGGATTGGCCACCAATATTTTTTGGATATTCCACCTCCTCTTCTCAGTCTAGAGCCTAATTATCGTTTCGAGTACAAAGCTGTTTTGATAAGAAAATTAGTTGAACGGAGATGAAAGGAAATGATAAAAACCATGAAAACTGCAAAAAGTAAAGTCAAAACCAAGTCACCTCAAGTCAGAATAACCGGCCAGGTCTTACGAATCATATTCCCACGCCCCGGCCAGGAGCATACCGGCTGGACGGCAGGGATATTGAGGCCGGATTGCAAAGAAAAAAGTTCAAAGGATGAAAATAATTCTTTGGAAGGCCACTTCGAACCAGTCTGCTTTGACATTCGTTTCCGTGGCAACATACATGTTAAACAAGGCGACCAAGTCACCCTCTCCGGTCATCATGTAACCGACTCGAAATACGGCCATCAATTCCAGGTAGAGCAGGTCATTCCGGAAATGCCATGTGACGCCAAAGGGCTCGCCAATTTCATTGCAAAGAACAAGGAAATCAAGGGTATTGGCCCGGTGAAAGCAGCCAAGTTGGCTAAAGCCTTTGGTCAGGAATTCGAAGAAGTTCTGTTAAATCACCCCGAAAAAATAGCCTCAATAGCTTCAATATCCCTGGAAGTAACCATGCAATTTCAAAAGGTGTGGAAAGCCAATATAGAGATGAATGCCATTTCGGTTTGGCTCGCAGGTTTCGATTTAACCCACCATGAGATTACCTTGTTAACTGAAAAGTATGGAACCGACGCAAAGGCAATTCTCACTCAAAACCCCTATCTTATGATACAGGACATCAACGGGTTCGGATTCAAGAAAAGCGATAAAATCGCTTTAAAGATGAGGATTAAGAAGGATAGTGATGAGCGGGTTGACGCCGGGATTATCTACACAGTGAGGGAGACCCTGGACAAGGAAGGGCACTGTTGGATTGAAGAAGAGGAGCTTATTAAGAAAGCTAACAAGCTTTTAATCATGGATAGGAGGGATTCCAAGTTTGTAATAAGCGCAAGGCTCACAAATGTTGTAATGAGCGGTGAATTAGAAATGATGACTCTGAAAGGGAAGAAGACGATATTTGGATTAAAAACCATATTTGAGGCAGAGACCTTTTTGGCGCAATGTTTTGAAAATATGCATGACGAAGCAAATGCTCATTTCCCAGCACGAGACCTTAAATTGTATAAAGGAGAAGGATTAAACAAAAAACAATTTTCTGCTGTTAAGAAATTCATGGTGTTTGGTACTTCAATCATATCCGGCTCTGCCGGGACAGGCAAGACATACACCATCAAGGAGATTCTTCGAATCTGTCATTCCCGTGACCTACATGTCACCCTCTGTGCGCCAACGGGGAAGGCCGCGAAGCGGATAGAAGAGCTTGCGGGCTTCAAGGCCAGTACGATTCATAAGACGCTGGGAGCCCGGGGAAACAATGTTTTCACAGTAAACGAGGAGAACCCCCTGGAAACCGATGTAATAATAATTGACGAAGCGTCTATGCTTGATGTCTATTTGGCACGCCGGCTCTTCCTCGCATTGAATCCCAACACGGCAATTGTATTAATTGGAGACCACAACCAGCTACCCCCTGTTGGCCCCGGCTACATCCTGCGAGACATGTTATCCTCATCTTTAATACCCTCTACAATCCTCACACAATGCATACGACAATCCGGAACTTTGAAACACAATTGTAATGATATTCTACATGGCAAAGTGGCGAAAACAGAATGCGTAGCACCGGAGGAGCATCCTGCTTCTTGGTACATCGTCAAGGAGAAAGAACCGCAGGTTCTTCTGCAAAACATTATCGACATGTTCAATGGAGGCTTTCAGGATATTGGCTATTCCCCTGTCTATGATGTGCAACTCATCACCCCCACGCACAAGGGTATTCTGGGCACTCGCAGTCTGAATCTGGCAATACAACGGGTCATGCAAAAGATGTTATATGGGATTGATGTGGAGCCTGTGGCGGCTCACAAAAAGATCACTTTGTATCCCGGTGACAAAGTCATTCAGACGAAGAATGACTACAAGTTGGACATCATGAATGGCGACCAAGGTATTGTTCAAAAAATAACAAAACAGCACATTGAAGTGTTATTTGGAAAGCAAAATGCAATGCAAAAAGGAGATACATCTGGCAATACATCGCATGTTGAATTAATCCCCCGTACTGGCAATCATTTGGAGCTTGCATACGCCCTGACAATCCACAAGTGCCAGGGTTCGGAATTCCCCTGCGTTTGCGCTATCATTCACAAGCAACACTGTTGGCAGCACCATCGGAATTTGCTCTACACTGCCGTTACCCGTGCCCAAAAAACAGTCATTCTGTTTGGCGATACATGGGGAATTGGGAATTGCGCTAAAATCGAGAAGGTGCTGGACAGGAATACTTTTCTGAGCTTGTTATTGAAAAAATGGGAGGTGAAATAGGATGGAAAATAACATGATAAATAATGATATTGCGGAGCAATTATCACCAGGCACCCTCGTTACTTTGAAGTCAGGTGGCGAAACAATGGTAATTGAAAAGATTTCAAGCGCATCCCACCCTGCTAACTCTGCCACCAAGAATGCCCTGCAACAAAACAATCCCAGCGTAACGCTTGTTCTTGGTGCCAATTACACATGTACCTGGATGTATAAAGGACTTATCCAGAAGGGAAATTTCCCAGGTATTGTATTAAAAAGGAAGGAGGCGAAAACGCCTAAAAGCAAAGGCAGCGACATCGGGGTGGCGAAGCCAGTGAAGCCAAGGCGAAAACAGGGGAGACCACGGAAAGCCAAGAAAACTGATTAAAAATGTGGCGAAGCCAGATTGGCAGACAATCCCTGTGGTGATATAATAAAATTGACGAACCAAGAGGAGATAAAAAAATGCTTAGAGTTGTTTTATTGCTTAAATTAAATTTGGGTTATCATAATGTTTCTAATACACATAACATGTTAATATGCTTCAACATGTTAAATAGGGAGCTTCCCCTCCGTGGTTCGTCAAAACTCTATGCTTGGGAAGCTCTCTTTTCTGTTGTTAAAAAATTTAGGAGGAAATGAAAATGGAAAAGCCATATATCATATATGACATAGATTCAAACTGTATCTCCCCACGATTTCACATTGTAATAGAAGAGAATAGAATTGCTTTTCTAACAAAGTGTGGTAAATGGATTTCAAAAAGGGAATCTGTCAAAAAAGTAGACATTAAAACTATCTCTATAGTGCCTGGCGAAACAAACCATAGAGAGGATGCCTTTTTTTGCGAACACAACAAAAAAGACTTAATGGAGTGTCTTTGTTGTTACGCAGAGAAGAAGCCAAAAAAAGCGTCCTTTAATTACCGGGAAATATTAACATGTATAAACTGTGAAAATTCTGAAATACAGACAAGCAACTCTTTTCCTAAAATAGAGTGTTTGTTGAGAAAAAAAGAAGTTACATTGAATGGAAAATGTAGAAAGTTCAGAATAAAAGAGGGAGTATAGCTTGTGATTAACCCAGACAACTCAAAACCAGCAACCCAGGCGCATGTTATTCAAATCGGCAATATAAATAACCTGAAATATTACCTTGAAAAAGGATTATTCTCTCGCAAGTCCCGCGAGGAGTGCCCTACCTGCCACCACAATACATTCTGTATTAAGAAAGATAAAACACTTGCAAAGTGTTTCCACCCATCCTGCAACCTCTATATATCTATCTATGGGGGACAGAAAACTTCAATCTATACAGAAGCTTATGAGCTATTTAAGGAATTTTATAAGATATGCCATGATGAATTATTACGGCAAGCTGACACTGCCAATACGGAATTCCCTGATTTTGACTCTCAATTCGAAGCCAAAAACGCCTACAATTATTGTGTATTAGAAAGGAAGATACATCCGAAGGTTCTCAAGCAGTCTATGATAGGCGTCCTTCCCCCCTACACTTCATGGCAACCCATCATGCAGAAAAAGATTGATGAGTTAACTCAAAAGCATACAGCCGGCTACAAGCAGTCCCTGGAAGCTTTCAACTTGACTCATGAGGAATTCGAGAGAATTCTCGGACTGGCCAAAAACGGTGTGAAGATGACGGATAAAGAGAGCAAGGCTCATAAGGCAATAACTCAGAAGAATAAAGATATAAGCATATTACATGATATTTTCGATAAATTCTATAATGTGTTTAAAGAGTTTGCCGCAGGGTGGCTTGCCTTTTTCTACACAGATCATCGCCACAATATCAAGTCAATCAAAATTAGGAAGCCCTATGCCTCCTCTAAAAGTTGTTATCTGTTTAAGCCATTCACCGCCCAGGGCTTCTTTAACCATGGTTTATTTTCGCCTGGAGATAACAACATTAAAGATGAAGAACGGAAGAAGTGGAAGGAAGAATTGGCGTCAAGAATCCTTCTTATGGAAGGTGAATTCAATCAGCTTCAACTTCAATCCCTTCTCCTTCGCCTCAATTTGGATTTTATCCATGCGGCGGCCTGGGGAAGCGCAGCTTCTTTACACGCCCAGGATGTTCTTTCTGCCAATTGGAAGCCCGTTGTAATATATGATAACGATGAGGCCGGGCATTCTGTATTAGAAAAACTACAGGCTGACATGACTTTTGCGGCTTTCACGACGCCTACCCCCGACTCGGATTTAGATGACTTCGTCATGTCTTTTAAGGAAGACTACAAAGAAGCATACAAATCCCTAAAAGCCCTGATGAATGATCGCAAAATATTTTACTGGCAACCTGACAATATTGATTGGGCAAAAGTATTGAAACCGGGAGGGAAGGGAGTCAAAATTTGTTATCCCAGGATAGCAGAGCACTTCATAGAGAGGTACAAACCCTTCACTATCGGCGGGAAGGTCTTTATGTATGAAAACGGGCTTTACAGTCCCGACAAAATTGGTAACATGCGACATCAAATACAGAGGCTTATGAGGGAAGAAACTACAAGTTTCTCTGTCAATGAAATCATGGGATACATAGAGAGGCATGAGCCCATTTCAACTGCAAAGACAGACAGGCAGGCTTGTAATTTAATTAACCTTAAGAACGGCATGTTAGATTGGAGAGCTGGAAAACTCTTACCACATGACCCCAAATATTTCTCAACTATTAGGATACCTCTGAATTATGACCCGGACGCCAAAAGTGAGCTTATAGAAAAGTATCTCAAAACAACATTAGACCCCTCTATTATACCTCTTGTAGAAGAATTCGCAGGATACCTCTTAATCCCTGAAACAAAGTTTGAGAAGGGTATCATAGCCACCGGCGGGGGAGATAATGGAAAATCAACTTTTATCGCACTCTTGGAAGGGCTTATTGGAAGGGAAAACATGTCAGGATTGAGTCTCCAAGACATAACAAGTGATGACAAATTTGTTGTTTCTGTTTTGTTTAGAAAGTTGGCGAACCTTTATGATGACCTGGATAACAGTCTTATTCAGCTATCTGGCAAAATCAAGCTATTAATATCGGGGAAGACTACCATCACTGCCCAGGAGAAGTTTAGAGACCCCTTTGAATTCCAACCATTTGCCCGCTTCATTTTTACATGTAATGAATTGCCAGCGACGAGGGATAGGACACATGGGTTTTGGAGGAAATGGCTTATTATACCATTTGAGAAACAATTTAGAGCTGGCGACAAAAACACGATAAGAGGTCTTGACGAAATGGTTAGAGACACCAAGGAGCTATCTGGTTTTTTAAACATGGCGGTAGGCGGGCTTCGCAGACTCCACCATAATAATGTGTTTTCTAAATCGGAGAAGATTGAAGAGGCCATGTCAAAATATCAGAAGCAAGCTGACCCGGTTCGAGCCTTTGTAGATGATGTTTGTATTTTAGGTAAAACCTATGAAATTAACCGGAAATTACTGTATAAAGATTACTGCGAATACTGTGAAGACAGCGGAATAAAATCCCTTGGTAGAAATAAATTCTATTCGCATATAGAAACTACCTTCAACTTGAAAACACGAAAAAAGCCTGATTTTCGAGTTTTTTGTGGAATAGGGATTAAATCGGAAGAGGAGGGTTCAGCATGGGATGTAAGAAACTATTAGAAGTTGGAAAAATACCTGGCACTTATGACAGTTCATGGCAGTTTTATGGCACTTTTTATGGCACTTTTTTAAGCGGAAAGTCCCACTCTATCTGAATAATGGCACTTATGGCACTTATTTTCTATTAATTTAATAAGAAAAAATAAACAGTAAGTAAGGTAAGAGTAAGTAATATGTATATACCTATATATGGGTGAAAAAAAGTGCCATAAGTGCCAGGAATTTTTTAAACATACTGTTCATCAGGGTTTCCGGTGTCGCAAAAGTGCCATCAAAAGTGCCATCAAAAATAGGGGTTTCCCGCTTATGTACAGGTCATCGGAGTTTCCTCTGAAATCGGGTGACCCGAAAAGTGCCAGCAAAAGTGCCATTCGGCAAGAATAGAAAAAGGAGTGAAATTATGAGTGAAAATCAAGTGGAAATTCTACCCAAAAATGAGGTGGAAAATATAGAAGAATCATACTTTTATGTCAACCTATCTGACATGTCTTTTCTAAGCAAAAAACCCTCTGAGTGTCCATTTGAGGGCGTCATCTTTGCTAACAACACCTACTACCGCATTCTAACGCCCCTGTTGTTTGACTGGCTTAACTCTAAGTTCAGGAGGATTAAAGAGTTGCACTTATCCGGTGGGGTGCCCAAAGGCTTTTTTCCTCCCATTCGCAAGAATTTCTTGCAGATACAGAATTATGCAAAGAGGATGTGGGGGGGAACCTTAAAATTTTGTATAGATACTGAGAAAGAAGAGTTTTTTGGTCTTTTCTCTGATTTAAACCTTATAGAGCCTTTCTTTAACCAAGTTTTGAGGATGGAAGAAATGCTTATAACAACAAAATCGGAGGAGGTGGAGACCAAATATTTTATCGAGAAATGGTTGACCATGACTAAGGAGTTTTACCCCGAATACTGCGATAACAAAGCGATGTGGTTGACTGCTGCATATCAACTTTTTAAGGAGTATGGCAATTTGCTTTACATGACAGAGAAGATAGCGACAGAAGACAGAAAGGAGACTTTATATAGGATTGTTGGAATCCTTGGAGCCGAGCTACAGAGAGAGTTTAGAGAGCAAGAAAGCGAGGAGGAGGAGGCATTATAATGGGTGATTTTGCTTTATATTATGAAGAGTATTATACGACTTATTATACTCAATGTCTTGATTGTAGTAATTTGTGTAGAATAAACATATTGGACTCAGATGGAGGTATGGTTACGAAAGTTAAGATGTATTGTATAGTATGTGGGAAGACAGAGATAGAAGGACACGAGAAGGGATCTGCGTCTTGGTTTGGAAACAGGATAATCAAAAAAATAACAAACAAGGAGGAGCCATGAAAATGATATTCATAGAAGGCAACATCGGAGCCGGGAAGTCTGAGTTTTTAAAAGCCATGTTAAAACACAATCCCAACTGTGCAATAATCCCGGAGCCAGTACCGGGGAAGTATCTCCCATATCTCTATGAGAGACCAGAGCTATGGGCATATCCGTTTCAATTGATTATGGCTGTGGAGCGGAAGACCGCTCAGAACAACGCTTTGCGTTTGGAGGAGGATAGCCCGGGGAAACTTGTATTCCTGGAGCGGAGCCTTCATGCGGATTCGATATTTGCGGAGGTGGCTATAGAAGACCAAGAGGAGAAGGAGAAATACAGGGTATTCAGGAAGGAGATTTTGGGTGATATTATTGCAAAGCCCGACATGATAATTTATCTCAGGAGTACCTCGGAGGGGTGTCAGAAACGAATCAAGGAGAGAATGGGAGTTGATGAGAGTCGAGAGTGTGAGGATGTCATAAGGGTTGACTACCTGCAGAAGATTCACGATAAGCATGAAGAATGGTTGGTAAGACAAGATGACTGGTTATTACCAACCGAACAAAGGCTTGGTTATCCAATTTTAGTTTTAAATACAGAGGAGATTGATTGGAGGCTCAAAAGTGTGTCAGAAAGGATTTTTGATAGGATTGTAAAGATGTTAAAAGTTTGTCGTTTAAGGGCTGAGAAATTAGAGGAGTTTAGAAAGCCGAAAATTTGGAGAACAATAAGAACTTCAATTGATTACGGAGATTAACATGAAATCCAATAAACGCTCAATCCGCCGCCATCATGTAGAGCGAATCATAAAGAAGCGGCTCAAAACCATTAAAAAGTCATGGGGAGAGTCGGATTTGATGGATTCTGAATGGTGGTGTGAGGGCAGACTACGGAAATGGAATTTATCATGTAAAGATGGATGCTGGATGTGCAAACAAGGGAGAAAGACGAGGAGGCCGGAATTGAAAAACCAAGGATTAACACACAGCGATTCTGAGACACATTAAAGGGCATTCTGGGTGATTATGTGTTAGAATGGGTTAAAGTGCCACAGGGAGGCAGGACACAAAGTGAGGAGGATATAAAATAATGTTCACAAAAGAGCAAATACAGGGAGCCATGCAAGCTGTTAGGGAGGACAAATTCATGGATTATTGTGAGGAACATGGTTTTGACTACTTAGAGATGAATTTGGCTCTTCCAGAATGGGAAGTTATCGATATTTCTAAAATTAAACAAATCAAAAAAGGAGACGAAAATCATGCAAAACATGCAAATGATACACACAACGCAAAGAACGAAGGAAGCCGATAACCGGGGTAGCGCAACCAAAAACTTCATTTTTGCTCTGTTTATAGCAATAGTGGTTTTTGGAGTAATTATCGCCGTGGTGAAATTTGATGTCCTGGGGAGCCTAAAAACAACCGGGCAACAAGCAAAACAGGCCATGGGTCAAAAGTGGGAATACAAAATTGATAGTTTTTATGACAAAGACCTTAAAACTGAGATGAATGTTCAGGGTGAAGCTGGCTGGGAATTGGTATTTGCCAGGCGTGCACTGAACGAAGACGAAGCGATGTATGAAATGATTTTTAAAAGGCGAAAGTAATCCAAGCCCATCAAAATAACATGAGGAGATAGTATAATATGACCCTTAAAAGCTTTGCATTCTACAAGGTCAACTTCTCTTATTATCATGGTAAAGACAACATCATTATAGTTGAGCTTCAAGTGTCTTGCCCATCCTGCCAGGAGCAATGTTCGCAGTCTTTGGGTGGAGAATATAATGAAATGCTTCGATTCCGGGATGTTGAATGGCATTGTTTAGCATGTAAAATGGCATTCTATCCTGATGTGTATTCTAAGACGGCAGGGGAGCATTACCAGGAATACATGGCGAATCAGAAGACTGTGGCAATGAGAGGAATCAATGAGACCACAGAGATTCAGCAATGCTTCATAGAGGAAACGAGGAAGAATGAGGGCATCAAGAAAGGGCGTGGTTCAGGAGGTAATAAGTTTGGAAAGAAAAGAAAGCGATTTGATTGGAGAGGACAATTTATGAGGATGTATGAGTGTTAAATCATGGAATGAGGAGGAAGGAAATGAGCCTTTTAAAACAAGAAATAGTAGTGTTGAATTGGACTTATCGATATTTAAAACAAATAGCTAAATTCGAGAGGGTTTTAGATTTAAAGTCATGTGGCATAACAATCAAAGACTGCAAAGACGCTATTGAAGCTATTGAGAAATTGATGTTTATCATGAGTTTTATTTGTCCTTGTGGTCAGATTATGGGTAATTTAGCAACATTTTTATTGCTTGAAATTGGAAAATTGAATACTTGACAATTTAATAACCATGTGGTATGGTAATATAGAAATCTTTGTAATCAAGAAGACCATCAAACACTATCAAGACCATCGAGCCTAACACACTGCAGGAGCGAGCCGGCTAACACCCGGTTCGTTTCTTTATATAGGGGAGAATGACATGGCAGGAGGACGCCCTTCTAAATTAACACCAAAATTACATGAGAATATTGTTTCACTCATGGCAGAGGGGAATTATTTATGCACAGCATGCGCCGCATGTGGGATAACAGAAACAACTTATCATCGGTGGGTTGCTGATGGAAAAGAAGCTAAAAGCGGCAAATTTTATGAGTTTTATAGGGACATAAAAAAAGCAGAGGCGCAAGCAGAAGCTAAAAGGCTTCGAGGGATAAAAAAGTTAGGCGAAGAAGGAAACTGGACTGCGTTAGCATGGATATTGGAGCGAAGAAACCCTAACAAGTGGGCAAAGACAGTTCGCCATGAGGGCGGTAACCCTTCGAATCCCATCAATATTAACATGTCATTATCTGATAAATTGGATAGCATGACGGAGGCAGAACTTGAAGCAGAACTTGACAAAGCGAGAAAGAAAGCAGAAAAATTACATTAAGCTTGTTGAAGAGAAATTGCAGGTGAAGCGTGATATGAAGACGAAGCTTTCTGTCTGGGCTGAAAAGAATGTCATGTTAAACGGTAAGCCGTTTTCGTTCAAAGGCCATGAGTACCTTCGCCAACCGTATGACGACAACCATCCTTTTCAGATTGAGCAGAAAGCAGTTCAAGTGGGTATCTCCACGAAGAAGGCTATCATGTCGATATGGAGAGCCGCTCAACATGGCAATTCGACAGGATACTTCTTCCCTGATGAGGGATGGGCAAACCGTTTTTCAATGCGGGTTAAAGAAGAGATAATCAAGGACTCGCCAAAAATCATGTTGCAGATGGACAGGCGAAGTATTGACAATGTAGGGGATAGACGAATCGGGAAGGGTATGGTTCATTTTAGAGGATTGAGAAATCCTAAAGGCACGCAGGAAACCCCGATGGACATTATAGTTATAGATGAATTTGACCATATCGGTAACATGAAGAAATTAAGCGAAGCTAAACAGCGAACATCCCACTCGACCTTAAAATGGCTTCATTATGTGGGCATCCCCACTGTGGCCGGGTGGGGTATCAATGCATTATTCCAGCAGTCGACACAATATAACTGGAATCTGATATGTCCGAATATACAATGCAAACATTATAATATACTTGTTGAGACATTCCCGGAATGCTTAAAACGAATTGATGAGGATACGGTCATTCGAGTTTGCTCAAAGTGCGGGGCAGAACTGGATACTGAACAAGGGGCATGGGTAGCGAAGAATCCTGATTCTAAAATACATGGCTATCACTACACGCAGTTGAGCACAGCACCCACGGATTTGAGTGAAGTCCTGTATTTATGGGAGCGGTTGCAGGCAGGTGAAGCTAATCCAGGGGAAGACTTAGAGACATTTTTTCGTGAAATCTTAGGATTGCCGTTTATCATGGCAGAGAATCAGTTAACCGCCACGCAGGTTTTAGCATGTTGTAGGGCGGCCACACCGAGCATGAGTGGTGCGCAGAATTACATGGGCGTTGATACCGGGAAGCGGCAGTGGCGACATGTTATTATGAAAGGAAGTAGCGATGGGGGATCTGACAAAAACTTCTCCACCCTGGCCATGGGAGAAGCCACATGGGAGCAAATCTATAGCGACATGGATACCTACAATGTCATGTGTTGCGTGGTTGACCCAGGAGGTAATGATACCAAGACCAGGGAATTTCAGGCTGATTTCCCTGGCAGGGTTTACTTGATTCCTCCCGCATGTTATACGGCTCGTGAAACGGTGTATATAGAATTCAGAGAAGAGAAGGGCTATGTCGTAGCCAACAGGACGGGAACCATAGACTTTCTTGTAAACAAAATCAGAGGGCAGAAGCTTGTCTTACCTCGCAAAGACTTGCCGGAAGTAGCCGTGTTTGTGAAGCATTGTTTGAATATCAAGAGGATTGCCGAAATCAAAGATGAGCAGTTGGGAATCAAAACTTACAAGTGGATACGGACAGGTGATGACCACTGCGTACATGCCTTAAACTACGCCATGATTGCCAGTTATGGTGATACGGCGGGATTATGGAAGGATGTAGCAAACATGAACGCTGATAGCGTTTTTAAGAGTATGACAAACTATGCAGAGATGGGATTATAAGGATAGGAGTTATAAGATAACATGACAATTAAAATAGCATGTGAAACAAAACATAGTTTACCGCTTGCGGATTTAACATGTCTTCAAGGTGACCTAAAAACCCTGTCTGATGAGAATAAAGCGAAGCTTAGAAAGCAGATTGTAGAGAAGGGATTCATTGCTCCGTTCTTTGTGTGGAAAAATGAGGAGAATGGCAAGGTTATAAATTACATCATAGACGGACATCAACGGGAAGTCGTTCTAAAAGACATGGCAAGTGAAGGCGAGGAATTGCCCGGAGCCTTTCCTGTTGTGTATATAGAAGCAAAAGACGAGAGGGACGCAAAAGAAAAGCTCCTGGCTATCAACTCACAGTATGGCAAGATGACCGAAGAATCTTTATTTAATTTTGCAGAAGAACCTGATTTCCAATTCAAGGATTTAGGCGATTTCGAGTTTGCCGGGATTGATATGGAGGGATTGGAAGGATTGTTTGATGAGGCTAACGAGCCAGAGCATACTGATGAAGACAACATTTGCACCGCTAAAAAGAATGAAATTATAGTTGATAATGAGGAAGAATTTTTAGAACAATTCGATAGATTTATTGTTTCTTTTTCAGGAGGGAAAGATAGCACTTTTCTTCTTTTATGGGCATTAGAAAATTTACCAAAAGAGAAAATAAGTGTTTTGTATTGGGATTCTGGTCTTAATTGGGAAGAAGAATATCAATTTTTACAATACATGTGTAGTAAAAATGATTTAGAATCTATTGTTTGTGGCTATAAAGATGCGGAATTAATTGAAAAAACAGTGATAGAAAAAGGTTATCCTTTTTATGGTAATTTGTGGTGTCAATCATTATTAAAAATTCATTCCTTGGCTAGGGCGGGGAAGTATATTGAGGAGAAATACGGAAAAATATTATTATTAAACGGGATAAGGCACGCAGAGGCAGGTTCGGCGAATGCTTCAAAGCGGGGGCAATATCCTCGTTTTTACATGGAAGGCAGTAATAAGAAACCGATGTTCTGCCCCCTCATAAAAGAAACCGATGAAGATTTGATTGCATATATACAGAAACATAACGAAAAGATTTTACCGCTTTATAAATGGGCAAACAGAACGGGATGTTGGTTTTGTCCTAATAGCGATGTGAAAATTCGTGCTTATATAAAAATTAAACATCCTGTGAAATTGGTTTATATAAATGAGTTATTATGCAAAGGCATGAAGAATAAGGTTTGGAAAGAGAAGAAATTTGAGGATTTATTTATTTTTTTCAATTCTCCCAAAGAGTTGGTGAAGGGAAGCTTTAGCGATATTGCTTTCACGGAAGAAGAATTCAAAATAGCCGTTCAAGAGCAACAGAACGAGAATTATAAAAAAAGTATAGATTTGCGAGATTGAGCCGGGATATTGCCAGGTGATAATTGACCGATGGGAGAAGTTGACCGGGGAGAAGGCCGTTAAAATAACAACAGAGAGTAACCAATCATGAACCTAAAAGAAACTTACAAAAAAATATTATCATTCTTCTCTCAAACACCTTTCCATGCTATAAAATACCTGAACGCATTACGCCGAACCATGGCAGAAACGAGTAGGCCATCATTCAAGAAACCAACCCGCCTTTCCCCTCCCCAAAAGGGCGTCCTGGGTGTAACAGGTATTGACATAATGGGCGGGCAGATACAGGATGAAGAGTTAGGTAACTTAGAATTATTGGCGGATAGATGTCCGATATATGATGAGATGGAGAAGCAGGAAGGGTCTGTGAGACTCAGTCTCTTATGTTACAAGAAGCCGATATGCTCTGCAAAGTGGGATGAGACGATAGAGAAGGAAGCAGAGATAAACGATAAATTACGGGAAGACATGTTAGATTATTCTAAGCGGCTGATTCGCTTCAACCCATTCTTTGCTTGGAAAAGCAAGCTGAACGAGATTTGTGATTATCAGAAATATGGCGTGTCGGTGTTTGAAGTTGAGAGTGAACCGATTGATAATCAGTGGTTTCTAAAGGGTCTGTGGTACAGACACCCCAAAACAATACAATGGCAATTCGACAATGAAAATAATTTAATAGGAATTGAACAGCAGGATTATCAGGGTAATAAACAAGCGAAGCCCATATCCCGTGATAAATTAATAATATTCAACTATGAGAAAAAAGGCGATAACTGGGACGGCATAGGAATGTGTCGGTATCAGTATCGGCCTTACATGTTAATAAAGAAGATACTCAAGAACATTTTGATAGGATTGGAGAGATACTTGGTTGCAGAACCGAGGATACAAGCCCCGCAAGGCGTGGGTATAAGAGGCAATGAATGGGAAACAGTAAAAAGCATGTTATCCGATATTAGGTCGGGTGCTCAAACAGGTGCTTTATATCCTCATGGGTGGGTTGACATAACAAAAGAAATGAGCATGGCGGGATTCGACACGGCGCTGAAAATCATTGAGAGCCTTAAGAAAGACATTTTCTGGGGAGCCATGACACAGCATGCCATGTTAGCCGGAGGAGCGGCAGGCAGTTGGGCGTTATCCAAGGACGCCACAGATTTCTTCGGCATGGCGATTCAAGCTGAATTGGATTTGATAGCCGGGGAATTGAATAAGCTCATAAAGTATTATATTGACTTGAATTTTACTACGGATGTTTATCCTGTTTTAAATGCAATTATATCAGAAGAGGATATGCATCAATGGCTCTTGGATACTATACTGACATTTGAGAAACAAGTTTTGCCTCCATATCCTTCTGCTCAAGACATGATAATTCAAAGGTTAGGATTACCGGAAGAAAACATGGCAAAATTCCAGGAAGAGCAGCAGGCCCGACAAGACGAAATAGCACAACAGCAATTGGAATTGGAGAATGCCAAGGGCGATAAAAACAAAGATGACGAAGAAGATGAAGGCGAAGATGAGAAGCCCGGTAATGAGGATAAGAAGAAGCCGGAAGACGAGGATGATGAGCCGCCGAAAAATAAGCCGCCGGGCAACAAACCACCTGGTAGCAAGGCCACGAAGAAGGCAGAGCGGGCTTCACATCATAAGTGTGGAGAAGACACGAACCCATTTTGGCGTGATTTAACAGATAGGGAAAAAGCTATCGGCGGTATCAAGTATTTTAAAGAAAAACAAAAGTTTATGAAAGACCAAGAAGCGAAGCTTAATAAAGCTCTCACTCCAATTATAACAAAGCAAATGGACGCAATCCTAACATACTCCAAATCACATGATATTAAACAGCTTATGGATATGGAGGTTCCCAATGAAGAGAAATTCCGCAGCGTGGCAGAACGGTTTTTGCAGAGTTCTATGCAGGAAGGTCTTGACGCTGTATTATCGGAGGGCAAGAAGCGGGGGAAAACCGTACCAACCAAAACGGTTGCCGAAACCAAAAAGCAAATTGCAGAAATCTCAAGACAAAAGTCCTACATAGTTCAGGGGAAATACATGCAGGATATGAAGGTTTTCATTGCAGATAATATTGTAAACAATACAGCGTTTGTGGGTGACGAGCCGAAGGCGAAAGAGAAGACTGCGGCGCAGTTGGTTAACATGGCGATGACAAGAATTATTGATGAAATTGGAGTTAAGGGGCAAGTATAAGAATATGAGCACATGAGAAAATTTTTCTAATTAAACAAAATGGAGGTAACGGGAATGGATAAAGTTCTTACATGGTTAAACAATTTTTCTGGTATAACCGTGGAAAAACCTGGACATCATTACAGGGGAGCAATGCTTGAGCTTACTTTTCAAGATGGAGTTGTAAGCGAGAAGGGACACAATGGAACAACAAACGAAGCTGTCCTTACAGTGTTGATTGATAGGTTGAATTTTCTACAAAAAGAACATCATGGTGGGAAATTCTCTTGTCGAGAAAACGCAATTGTGATTACCAAGCTCGAAGAAGCTTTGATGTGGCTTGAGAAAAGAACCATAGACCGAACAAAAAGAGGGGTTGAAGGGACTTTAGTCGTTTAAAATCTTTTCAAAAAAGATGGAAGTTAACATCATGAGCACAGCACTATTATTACAATCACAAAGGCAAGCTCAAGAAATGTTCACCCCATCCCTGCAACCTTCAATTCTAGCCGAACCTTTAATTGGCGAAGCCATTGCCAGTTTCGTCAAATTAACAATAACCCGTATGGGCACATCTCTGATTCAAGACGCAGCGAACCAGGGGAAGCGGTTAACATTCGAGGATACCCCTGACATCACTGCCGTTCAATATGTAGCGTTGATGGATAATACATGTGCATTTTGCGAAGCTCTTGACGGCTTAATTATTGACACCACAACAGCAGAAGGCAGAGCCTTGGAAGATAAGTATTCCCCGGCACAACATATAAACTGTGAATGTGAATATGTCGGAATTTATAAAGATGAGAAGTATAAGGCAGATAACAAAGACTTTGAGAAGAAGTGGCAAGCTAAATTTAGAAAGCAGAACCCGGGCTTAAAAGACATGCCAAAAGCAGAGATAGTGAATAAATTTGGACATTATAATCTGTGGACACGTGGAGAGCATTGGGTAGACGAACCGGGGTTTGACCTTATAACACAAGAAGTCATGCGAAAAAAGATGAAGAAGAAAGTGTTTAAATTCGTGGGAGATGTAGCGAAGTTTTTTGGATTCGGCGATATTACCGTACCTGATTGGTGGGTTTAAAAGTTAACTTATAAGTTAACTTTATGGATAAAAAACATGATAAATGATTGATATTAAGGAGCAAGCATTATGCCATATACTTTCGATAATCCCCCGGACATAATCAAAAAATTACCATCTGGAGCGCAGAAGGTTTGGATAACAGCGTTTAATGGTTATCTTGATAAAGGGTTTGAAGAGAGCCGTGCTATCAAGTCTGCCTGGGGGGCTGTAAAGCAAAATTGGCAACAAGACCCGCAGGGTAATTGGCGACGAAAATCAGAAACTACGCCCCCGCAAGAAGATCTCCCCGAAGAGATTCAGAACATGTGGAATAAGGAATATCGGCAGGCCGTAAAAGATGGAAACGGGAAGCCCACAGCGGAGAAGATGGCATGGCTGGCAATTCAAAAGAAGTGGAAGAAGATGAAGAATTCCTGGAAAGCTATTAAGAAAAGACATGAGACCATGTTAAAGAATTATAAGACCCTCAAAGAGGGTACTCAAATAGCATACAAGACACAGGAATACAAGGACGGAGACATCCTTCAATTGCAATTTTGTTGTGTTGGCGAAAATATATATGACAAAGAATTAGGCGAAATGATAACGAACTTCGAGAGCGGTGCATTAGGTCAGACTATCGGCTTGCATGTCGACCATCCCTTCTTTCTCAACATACAAAGCGATACCCGGCGGTATGGAGATATTCTCAATATCTATCGCAAGGGGACGCATGAGGGGTGGATTGAAGTTCGCCTCAACACTTTGGGCGCAAAAACATTTAACGATAGAAGCTACGCTTACCTTTCTCCCGGTTGGTGGGGTGAATATGAGCATAGAAAGACCGGCGAAAAAGTTAAGAATGTGCCCTTTGAAATTAGCATGACGAACATGCCAGCCGAGAAAATGATGGAGGCGATAATAGCTATGGCAGAAAATGAATTTCCTGATAAGGATAAACCAGGGAATAAACCGGAAGATGAAATGCCACCCGACGAAGATAAACCGGAAGATGAGCCAGAGAAGCTTGCTTTTCCACCTGGAGATAAGGAGCCGGAGGAGGAGGAGCCGATAGAAGCCATGCTTGAGAAATTCAAGAGTTATGGTGGGAAGATAATCGACAAATTAAAGAACAAATCAGGCAATAGCATGAGAAGGTCTAAATTCAAAGACTTTCTCAGTGGTTTGAGTATAAGTAAAAAATCAGAGGAGGAGGTAAAAGACATGCCGGATGAAGATATGGTAAAAACTCTTGCAGAACGGAATGACCAGATTAAAACACTGCGAGAAGACTTGGACAAAGCGCAAGGAGATATGAAGAAGATAACAGAGGAGAAGCGAAGCACAGAGCGTCTCACTCTAGCCGAATCATATCTACCGCAACCGGGGAGCGAGGCGTACAGAATCAAGAAGGAAGACCTGGAGGAAACACATGAATTCTTGATGACACTAGATGAAAAACAGGTGAAATCCTGGAAAATACTCATGGACAAATCGCCTGTAATGACTGTCAAAATGGGTGTTCAGGGCGTGGGGCTTGTGAAGGAAGAGCCGAAGGCTAAAGAAAAAGCCAACATGCTTTCTGAGAATGATTTTGAAACTAAAGTGCGAAGCGAATCCAAAAAAGACCCTGATTGGGAAATAGCGACAAAACGAGGAGAAATCATGGCAAAAGCCCGGAAAGAACTCTCTGAAAAATTTGAAATAGCAAAGGAGGAATAAGTCATGGAAGCAGGGACAATAGGCGGCTATCTTGTTGTAAAAAAAATTACTGAGGCAAATGAACAATTTCGCGCCGTGAAGCATACTACAAACTTAAACGAAGTAGACAAATGCACTGGTACTACACACCTTGTAATCGGAGTAACCGACGAAGCCGTAACCGCTTCAGAATACACTGACGGGAAGAATACACTTATTGTGCGAAAATTCGTGCCGGGCGGAGAATATACGGTGGTTGTTGACGGAGCTGTGGATGTGAAAGACAAGGCTAAACTGGCAGCCGATGGTAAATTTACAAAAGTGGCAATCAACCTAACTCCCGTTGCACAAGATTATGTGGGCGAATTCATAGAGGCCGCGACTGCAGATGGCGATGAAGTGCTCATGCATTTCTTTAGTTCATTTCCGAAATCAGTAACATTATAATAATAAAAAGGTGGTGAAAAAAACATGGCAATAGCAAACGGATTAAGGCGGAATGTCAAATTAGAGAATGTGGGGCTTGAATTTATAGCGAAATCTATCTGGAGAACAATATTTAAAAAAGCTATGAATGTTAAGTCGATTGATACATGGTATCCGTTCTTCGACGAGAAAGCATTCGCCTTCAAGGATCTCCGTGAATTATTCAGGGTTTCTAATACTCAGTCTGACAATGACCGCCGGAGGATTAAATTCAAGTACACCAAAAGGCAAATCATGTTAGATGGGTATAATGGTAATGTCGAAAGAAGCAACGCTGAAATCAGAGAACTCCGTTCTATGGACATCAACAAGGCTATGGAAGCCGATACCAGGGGTGCCATGGGACTGTTTAATACTTTCTATAATCTGGATATAGCCGCATTGTTTACGGATACAGGTATTTGGAATAATGACGCTCCCGTGAACAAGTATGATACTGCAACCGGGGACATTCAAAAGGATTATTTGAACAAAATCAAACCCGCAGTAAAACGACAGTCCCGAAGTACTCGTGAACCGAATACATGGCTTTTGAGCGACATCGCTTATGGCAAAATTGTTACTAACACAATAACAAGAGACCTGATAAAACATACGGGGCTTCCTATCGCAAACGCCACTGCTGCCCTAAAACAATTACTTGGGATTGAAAATATAATTGTTTTAGACGCTACTTATGATGTGGCTAAAAAAGGGCAAACCGCTGACATGACTTCCATTTGGACAACTGACATGTGGTTTGGCTATTTAGACTCGAATCCAAATGAACAAAATCCTTCTGCCGCCATGGCTCTCGTACCGGAAGACGAGACTGGCAATGATGAGGGATTGCAGATTGTATCTGCTAAAAGACCGCCTGGTTCAAAATTTGAAGATGGCAAAGATGGATATAGAATGTTTGTCGATGCCTTCGTTAATTTTAAACAGACTTCAGAACTTTTGGGATACCTTTGGACTGATACTTATACACCGTAAGGCAAGGCGTGGGAGGAGTGCATGCCTCCTCCTTGCCTTCGCTATTGATAAACAAGGATAAATAAAGAGGATAAGCCATGGCATATTGTACGACAACTGACATGGATAAGTACGGCGGAAAATACATGAATACTACCGTGCCTGTAACAATAACAATGGATAGAGATTTGTTTATTGACGACATAGCTAATAAAATTGATGAGATATTATTGAAGGCCGGGATAGTTTTGCCTGTTGCGGCAGGCTTCACGAAGGCATTAGAACGCTTAAAGGAAATGAATGCTTATGGTGCATTAGCAATGCAGGAGAGTGCATTAAGAACCAGGGCTACCCCTAAGAAGGGCGTGGCAGAACAAATTAGTGAGGTTTTTCAGAAAAAATATGATGACATGATGAAAACTTATGCGGATTATCCACAGAAGTTATTTGCCGGAGCAGACGATACAGACGCCTATGATCCTCATGTATGGAAGAGACCTCGCGGGGATGCTGCATGGTCTTACAATGAACAGGAGGGCGTGGAGCCAACGGACTGGGATGACTATATTTAAAATTTAACACAAGGGAGAATAACATGATTGATAATATAACAGACAACATAGTTAATAACATGGACAGTACCGTGAAAGATGACATTATATGGGCAAATCCAAAAATGATAAAGCTGATAAACGGGGCGGATGTTAAGGACTTCCAATTCTGGAGCTTCTTGAAAAGTGGAGCGAAAACAGTCCCGCAAATTAAGAAAACAGAGTATTACAAGTGGTATCTAAATCACATAAAAATAGGGACTCATTCTGACAGAATCAATGGAATTAAAAATGAACAAGACATTGTGAATCGATTGAAATACCTCTTAAAGCTGAATGATATTGTAAAGAAAGACACTTGGTTTCAAGACATGGATAAACCGCAGGTTTTTATAGACAGCCAGGGGCAAATTCGGATCTTTGAGGGTTGCCATAGAATCACATGTGCATTATACAATAACTTGCAAAACATTCCCTTGATAGTCATACATAGACATTCTGACTGGATAGCATTCAAGGATTCTTTGCAGGATGAATATGGCAAAAAGACCTTGTATAATCCTATTGACCATCCCGATTTTTCAGATTGGCCAGTAATGAGAGAGCACAGAATTAAAGTGATTGAGCAGGAGATTAATGCACACAATTTTTACCAGGTAACAGATAGCAAGAGCCAGGAGAAACCGGGATATTATTACAAGTGGAATACAGGGCATTACTTTCAGTGGAGCCATGCGGAGAGGCTAAAAGGTCTCGACCTTGGCTCCCATATTGGTTATTTCTGTCATTACATGGAGCGATGTGGGGTGCAAATGACAGGTATCGACCATAACAGAATTTATTATGAAAAAGCTTTGTATCTCAACCAGGTATATGGGATGTCTTCGACATTCTACCTGGAGGAGATACACGATTTTCTAAAAAGAACAAAAAACAGATATGATTTTGTGATCGCACTGAGTGTGTTTTATTATCTCTTTAGGACAGACAAAGACAAAGCCCGGGGAATGCTTGCAAGGATTTCAGAAATAACCGACATGGCTTTCATTGACAGCGACCCGCAGGAATTGCCGGAAGCTGTGTTTTTGCAGGAGATTGCCGATAATACCGACTTCGAAGCAAGAGTTATTTACGCAGGTCGGGACGGGAGAAAAATATACAAATTGACAAAGCTGGAGATAACACCAGATAAAAAAAAATAGTTTTTATAAATCCCAAGGAACTTAAATTGAACGACAATAGTAACCCTATAGATTTCCCATTCTATGACTTCCTGAAAAGCGAAGCAAAAACAGAGGAACAAATCAAGGAAACCATGTATTATAAATGGTATGTTATCCGATTGAAGAAAGGCATTCCCCGTGTACGGAGAACCGGAGAAATCAGAAATGAAGAAGATGTGATAATATGCTTGAAGGATTTATCGGCTTTAAACGAAGTGGTGCAAAAAGACCCGCTGTACAAAGAGATTCCCAGGGTTATAGCATTTATAAATTCCGATGGTTCTTTCTGTATTGTCGATGGGTGTCATAGAGCGATTTGTTCAATCCATTATAATGATAATCATGATGAAAATATTCTTATCCCCGTTGAGATAATTGATTATAAGAAGTAAGAGAGGCAGTTATGAATCCAGAGGTTGAAATATTTGTTTCTACAATAGGTCAAGGGATTTTTCCAAAATGCATGCAAGCCCTAAAAAGCCAGAAGAATTCTTATCCTATTCATGTTGTGGAGAATGTGCAACCTATGAACGAA
>Ga0307928_10000811_pt1 | contig 23512 bp, 22 predicted proteins | sample AceLakmetagen232_FD_201815 | JGI IMG/M metagenome (GOLD analysis project Ga0307928, IMG submission 201815) | Saline water microbial communities from Ace Lake, Antarctica - #232 | ecosystem: Environmental > Aquatic > Non-marine Saline and Alkaline > Saline | place: Antarctica: Ace Lake... | reverse complement strand
AAATAAAAAGATTAAAAAAGTTGTATATGGTTTAGATTATGGTTATATTGATCCTACAGCTATTGTAAAATTGACAATGTATGAAGACTTCACAATTTTTATTGAGACAAAATTATATGAGAGTGGATTAGATCCTCAACAATTGAAAGATAGAATGGACACCTTGAATATAGGTAGGGATAGAATAATTGCTGAGAGTGCTAGGCCAGAATTAACAAATTTTTTATATAAACATGGCTATAACATTCATAAGGTTAAGAAAACCACAATTATAGATGGTATAAATAAAATGTATATATTCAAAATGTTCATAAATAAGGATGATAAACATTTAATTAATGAGTTAAGAAATTATGGCTGGATGAAGGATAAGAATGATTTAATAATAGAGAAGCCTATTGATGATTTCAACCATTTAATAGATGCTATAAGGTATGCACAGACTATTTTATCAAAATCAAAAACAACATTAAAAATATATTAAATTATGGATATAAATTTGAGTATATTAGATATAGATAATAATAGGGTTGGAACAGAAGGTGGAACAAAGAAAATAAATATAGTGGAAAGAAAAATTGATAGACCATCTTTTTGTTCTAATTCACAAAAAGATAAGTTTATGATAGATAATAGAACAGGAAAATTAGATGCAGGCAGGTTCCCAGCCCAGATGTTTATACAACCAGATATATTAGAAAAAGACAAAATTCTAAATAAAATAGATTTTACAGAAGAAGACCAATGGATTATTTTATAGAAATAAACAACACAAAATATATTATAAAAAAACTACATGAGATTTCATTAACAGAATATAATGATGTATATAAAATTATTCAGGATCAAGATTACACAGGTTTATTATATATGTTGAGTGATATACCTTCTGAGTTAGCGAGGTATATACCTACAGAAGAGATAAAAAAGATTGAATGGAATAATATAATAAATGAGCCAATTTCAACTCACAAATTAAAAAAATCTTATTTTGATAAAAAATTAATAGACTTGAACCTTGTGAGTGTAGGTAGGTTTATAGATTTAGATTATATTTTAACTTCTGATATAAAAAACAAATTAGAGACTATAATGGCTTTATTGTTATTGGAAGATAATTGTGATCCTGATGAAGATATTATTTTACTTATGAAACAAAAAGATAAATTATTAAAACAAATAATAAAAAATATGAGTGTATCAGAAATAACTGCACCTATAAATTATTTAACTTCATGGAGAAAAAACAAATTAAAAAGTTATGAGAATTTATTTTCAATTGAAGAAGAGGAAGATGATGGTGATTATGAAGAAGGAGAAGAGCCAGAAGAAGTAGAAACTGATGATACAGGTTGGGCAGGAATATGTTATGATAATGCTAAGGAGTTTTATTATATCAATAACAAAAATATATTTGATGCGCCACTAACAAGTTTTTTGAATTGGTTAAGTTGGAAGAAAAGATCAATAGATTTAGAAAATGAGAGGTTGAAAAAACAAACAAGTGGTTTTTAACTTTTATATAAAAAATAATTAATTAAAATGAGCCAGGTAAGTATAAAAACAATAATCACAAGACTTGAAACATTCGCAACAAGTCATAAACAGATAAACCAATTTGGTTTTGGAGAATTATATAACATATCAACAAAAGATTTATTATATCCATATATGCATGTCATGCCAGTATCTACAAATAAGATAAATAGTTTATCAAAATTAAACCTTGAAATATATATTATGGATTTGGAGAGAGGTGATAATTTATTAGATATAATGAGTAATTTATATATGATTGGTAATGATATAGTCACAGAATTTATGGAGAGTGATGAAGACTATGGGTTTTCTATAAACACAGAAAATATAACTACTAATCCATTCACAGGAAAATTTGATGATTTAACAGCTGGTTGGAATTGGAAAGTTGAAGTTGATTTTATACAGACAAATAATTCATGTACAATACCTAAAAAATAATAAAATAAAATGACAAAGATTATAAAAGTAATAGAATTGTTTTCTGGTATAGGATCACAAACACAGGCATTAAAAAACCAAAATATAGAACATGAAGTTGTAGGTATAAGTGAGTGGAGTATAAATTCAATTATATCTTATGGTGAAATACATACACCTGATCCTAATTATATACCATTAAAAAAAGAGGATATATTAGAAAGATTAAAAGATTGTACTTTTTCTTCAGATACAAAAAAACCAACAAAAATAAAAAGATTGAAAGAAGATAAATTAAATTTATTATATAAAAATCACATTAATAGTAAAAATTTAGGTTCTATAATGGATATTGATGGTTCAAAATTAAATTGTGATTTATTAACATATTCATTTCCTTGCCAAGATATATCTATATTAGGAAAACAAACTGGTTTGTATGATGGTAAGAGTAGTTCATTATTATGGGAAGTTGGTAGATTATTAGGTGAGATTAAAGAATTGCCAGAAATTTTATTGATGGAGAATGTTGATGCTATTTTACATAAACCACATATTGAAGGTTTTAATAAATGGAAAGATTTTCTAAAAAACAAAGGTTATTATAATTATGTTTTAGTTTTAAAAGCAAGTAATTATGATATACCACAAAATAGAAATAGATGTTATATGGTTTCATCATTAAAAGAAATTGATAACATTGAAGAAAATGTTAAAGGAACTATGACAAAATTGAGAATTAAAGATATTCTTGAACCTATAGATGAAAAGTATTTGAGACCTGATATGGAAAATTATTTACCTAATGATATAAAATTTAATAATACAAAAAATAATATAAAACATATAAATTTAATAAGTTATTCTAAGTGGAAATCTGATTCAAAAATATATAATATAGATTCAATTGCACCAACACTAACAACAAGTCTCTCATTACATATTTTATTAAATGATAATAAAATAAAAAAATTAACAACATTAGAATGTTGGAAATTAATGGGGTTTACAAAGAAAGAATATAATAAAGTTTGTGATATACATACTGATAGAGAATTATATAAACAAGCTGGTAATTCTATTGTGGTGAATGTTTTAGAAAAGATTTTTAATATAATATACCTACAAAATAAATTATAAATAATGACTATACAAGATAAACTACAAACAATAGGTGATGAGATAGTAAAAGAAATACAGAGTAGAATTGATGCAGCTGGTATATCACATACTGGTAAATTAAGAAATAATATAACTGTGTTAGTTAATACTAATTCAATTGATATAAAAATGCAGGATTATGCACAATTTGTTAATGATGGAACTAGACCACATCATCTAAATAGTAAAGGTGTTCAGAGTATAATAGCCTGGGCAGCAAGTAAAAACCTACCACCTTGGGGAGTTATAACAAACATATCGAAATATGGAACAAAACCTCACCCATTTCTAACAAATATAGACAAAAGTATAGATGATATAGTCAAACAGAATCTAAATTTAGTCATGAATGATATAAATAAGGAGATATATGACAGGTTATCTGTATCACTGAAGCCATAAAAACAAAAAATTATTAATATACTTTTATATAAAAATAAAATATATTAATGTCTATAACTAAAACACAATTACCAGACAATTTACATTCAGTTTTCTTACCAACATACTATACTTATAAGACAAATTTAACAACATCTACAAATTTTTACTATAAATATAGTCTAACAGACATGGATGGTGTGTTTTTTAATGGTACAACAGTGCCTTTAGAGGACAAATTAAGCTTTAATGATCCTACAGAGATACTAAAATCAAAAACTTCATTCAATTTCAATCCTAGTATAACCTCTATAAGTAATATAGAAGACAATGTTGTTGTTTATAATGAGAGTGTTGAGGAATATAGTGGTGGAACAGAAACCTCTTGGTTAGTTAAAACAGGATTAAGATATTCAGATCCAGATTTTTCTCCTGATAATTACATACCAGGTTATTCTGATACAACAGATTTTTTAGTTAGCATGCCAGTTAATCATAATATAAGAGCAACAGATGATTTCACTTTTAGAACATATAATGGTAATTTGAATGTCGAACCAACAGCAACAAATGTCGCAAAAATATACCAAACATATATGACTATAACATTTGTAGCAGGTACAGGAATAGATAAAATTATTGTTTTGGGTGAGGCTAATCCATATTGGAATGCTACTGCTTCTGATCAATATACAGCAAGCACAAGTGGAGATGATTATATGATAGAATTACCAGTAGGATTAAATAATTGGAAAAACACAAAGTTTTATTTAAGATATATTTATCCAGAAGTAGGAGCAAATATAAGTACAAATACATTATTATATTTATACACTGATGGAACAAATAAATTAACATTTACTTACTTAGGAGTAGATTATACAAATTATATTGAGAAATATGAAATACATGGTTATACATGGCCAAATGGAACAGGTGGACAGGTGACAAAGAAGCACACTTTTACAATTGTAGAAGATTGTAATTTTACAAGTATAAATGTTGCCTGGGAAAATACAAAAGGCGGAGTAGATTATTATTTATTTCAAAAAGCAAATGAAAAGAATATATCTATGAATAAAGATATTTATAATCAAAATATAAACACCTTGAATTTTGACACAGAAAAAGTTGTAAAGAATAATTATAATAAAGGAATGAATGTTTACAGGAATGAGGTTGAGACATGGTATGAATTACACACAGATTTTTTGAATCAATCACAAATAGATGGTCTAGAGGATCTTTTTCATTCAACAGAAGTTTATATGAATATAAATAGTGAGTGGGTCAGTGTTATAAGTTTAGAGAAGAAAGCCATAATTTATAATAAGAAAAGAAAAGGATTAAAAAAATATAAATTAAAATTTTTAATTTCACAAAATAATGTAAGATATTAATGATTGAATTATATGCTAAGACACAAAAAAATATATATAAATCTTCTATTGTTTCTACAAAAACAAATACAGAGTTTTTATATTTTTATAATAATGATAAAACAGATAAAGAGGCAACATATTTAGAATATAATGCAATAAGATTATATAAAAAAGGAAAAATATATCTAAATGATATATTTGAGGAAACAGGAGAATATGAAATAACATTCAAGATTCATTATGTTAATAATACTTCTACAGGTGGATTATATATTAGAGCTGTTGATGTTGATGGTTCAGATTATACATATGCTCCACTTTTTGAGAATTATTTTGGACCTACAGAATTTCAGACAGATGGAACATATACTAAAAAAATTACAAAGGCAGGAAACAATAAAGATTTATTTTTTGCTATTGATGGTGATGATGATGTTTATATTTATGATATAAACATCACAACAATAACTGGACTTATAAACACACACACCACTTCAATTTTTAATACAACAACAGTAGAACCATATTACTGGCTTCAATTAGGCGTTGATGAAAAAGCTGATATGGTTTTATCAAAGTCTTTAAAAGATATAATGGAGCCAGATAAAATAAAAAGTTTATATTCACAAACATTTTTATTACCAGCAACAGAAATTAACCAAAAGTTTTTTGGTTATTTGAACCATAATGATTCAGATCCATTTTTCAATGTTTTAACATTACAAAAATGTTTTTTGGTTGTAAATGGAATTGATATAGGGTTAGGAAATTTAGAATTAAAAAATATAATAACAACAGACACAGGTTCAAAATACTTTAATGTTTTATATAAAAGTGATGCTATAGATATATTCACAATTTTAACAGATAAATTATTAATGAATTTAGAAACTGATTTTAGTATAGATACAAGTATATCAAATATAGAAAGTTTAGTGAGTGCTTATGATAATGGTAAAGAATTAGTTGAAGCAAACCAAGATTATTCATTTGGTATAATGAATAGAGGTAAGCAAATGGAAACAGGAGATTATATGAATACTTTTTCATATAATAGTCAAGAGATAGCCAACACAAAAGGTTTATTAGGTAAAGATATGATACCAGTTATTCCAGCTAAAACTATATTAACAAATATGTTTACTAATGAAGGTTATACTATAGATGGAAGTTTATTTGATGATGATATTTTTAAGAGTTTAGTAGTACCATTATATTCACCAATTATAACTAATGAGGTTAGTGAATATGATGAACAAGAAATAATAACTCCAGAATTTACACATTGTTTAGCAACTGTTAATAGTTTAGTAGGAAGAAATATAGATGGTGATTTTGCTGTTTTAGGAGAATCATATAACGTTGCACATGCTGATGAATATCAAAATTTTAATTATGGTAGACGCCCTACGTTGCTATATAATTCAATTTCTATTTTAAATACTCAACCATTGGGCTGGTGGACACTTTCACCAAGAAAAGACCAAAGAACAAACATAAGAATTACAGGAGAAATAAATGTTTTTGGTGGAGCATTGGTAAGTGGTTCTGATTTTTATGATGAATATGAATTAGATTTATATATTGTATATCCTACAACAGATGGTTTACATGCTTCTGGACAAAAGGTAAAAACATGGAATAATAAATTAAAATGGGATAATGATGAAGATGAAGAAGATTATTTAGTAATAGGAGACAACACAACAACAATAGATTTTTTATTACCTGCTGTTTATTTGTATAAAGATGAAACATTTAGTAATGATGCAGCACCATTTCTAAAATTTAAGATTAAAAAAATTGATACAATTGGAGGTTCAACTGGACAAGAAATACAATTCAGGTGGGACTTTAATTTAAAATTAGAAAGTGAAGTAGAAAATATAGAATTTGTATATCCTGATATTTTACAGGAGCCTATGTTATATTTAGGTGATGATGAATTAACACAAATGAAATATATAAAAACATTAACAAATATGTTTAATTTGTATATTAGTGTAGATAAATATGAAAAGATTATTAGTTTTGATATACATAATGAGTTTTACCTTGATGATAGTTATGATTTAACTGAAAAAATTATATTAGATAAAAAAATTGATAAGAAGATTTTATCTTTAATAACTCCAAGAATAAATAATTTTTTATTTAAGGAATATAATTTAGTTGAGAATGATAAATACTTTAATGATTTTAATGAAAAGGTTGGTAATCTAAAATATATATCAGATAATGAACAATCTAAAATAAAATCAGATTATATGAATTCATCTATATTCATTTTCTCTAAAGATAAACAAATGAGAATTGATAGTGGTTCTACTGATAGTGTTAGTTTTAATATGGCTGAAATAAAAAGATTTGATGATGAAAATAATCCTATATTAAAAAATGAATATAATATACCTTTTAATTTTATGTTTTTGAATAAAGCTACAACAGCATCAAACATGACACTTAGAGATATAGAATTAAATACTGAAACAATTAAACCTATTATTATTTCAAATAGAAATGATGTTGATAATAAATTTCATTTAACCTATAAGACACCAAAAAGAGTTTATACAGATATAAATTATGATTATGATAATTTATTCACAAATTACTGGAAGGATTATATAGGCTCCTTTAGTGATAAAAATTCTTATATGTTAATTGCTGAATTTTGGCTTGATGCTTTAGATTTTGTGAAATTAAAAATGAACACATTAGTGAGAATACAAAATGAACTATATTTTATAAATAAAATTAAAAATTGGTCACCATTGAAACCTACACAAATAGAATTATATAAATTAAATAAAAGAAATATAGGAAATACTGAACCTACTGAATATATACCAAAAGAAGAAATACCAAGTGGTTCAGATAGTATAAATATAAACACTGATATAATTGGTGTTGAAAATACAATTATAGATTTGATTGATAGTTCTGTAAATGGTGATGCAAACACAATAAGTAATTCTTCAAATCTTATAGTAATAAATGATAATAATTCAATAATGAGTACAAGTGATTCTACAATTTCAGGTGAGAATAATATAGTAAATAATTCAACAAATATAACAATGACAAGTTGTGAAGGAGTAACATTAACAAATTGTTCTAATTTAATTATAACAGATGAAATAGGAACATCATATATTAATAATGTAAAAGTTGAAACTGGACAACAAACAAATATCATGACTACTGGTGGATTAAATGTTACACAAGAACCTTTTACTGATGCTGGAATTATTGATTCAGGAGAAGATGAAATATATGAAGATAATTGGATTGATAGTATGAAAAAACAAGATGGAAACCAATAATATGTGTAATTGTAAAAATGTAGAAATAGGATCTTATGATAATCAAGTAATAAGATTAAGTTGGTGGAATAATAAAGAAATATGTATTGATAAATGTATTGTGGATGAAATAGAATTGTTATGGGATAATGAAATAAGGACAGAAGGTTGTTGTTGTGGACATAATAAATTAAAAGCTATGATAAATGTTCATGAAGGACATCACCAAAGAATGATTAATTTAGGTTATAAATTCTGGATTAATATACATGATACTATTTGTTATGAACCAAAATCATGTTAAAAAACAAAATTTTCATAATATACTTTTATATAAAAAATTAACAATTAATAATGTCAAATAATTTAGAAATTTTTAACAGAAGAATGACTTTAAAAAGATCAAGTATATCTTCTGAGGTTCCTACAATCCCAAGTGGCTCAACAGCGGTAGATGTTTTAGATCATACACAAGGTGGATGGTTAGTAACAGATTTATATGATGGAGAATTATTCTTAAACACATCAGATGATAGAATATGGGGTAGATTTGGTGATGAAATTGTAGAAATTGCTTCTTCATCAGGTACTTCAAGTTTTTTAGAATTATCTGACACACCAGGTTCATATTCAGCTTCAACAATACTAGCTGTAAATGCTGCTGGTAATGCTGTTGAATTTATAACAAATACAATAGCAACAACAATAACAAATTTAACAGACACACCTTCAGGTATAACTAATGATATGATATTAGTTGGTGAGAGTGGTTCATATGTAGAAAAAGATTATATAAATAGTTTTGAGCAATTAACAGGAGGCACAACATTTTCTGGTAATGGCATGGAATTAATTAGAATAAATGGAGCCGAGACAAGTTTAGAAAGTGTAGAAGGTTCAAGTTTATTTGTAGATTTAATTAATAACCAAACAATAGAAGGTGATAAAAGTTTTAGTGATGATGTTAATTTATCAGGAACCACAACATTTACAAATTTATATGACACAGAAGGAAATTATTTTGATGAAATAATTACAGACACAGGTTTAACATTTGCTTCTAACACAAACATAGGTTCAGCATTAGCTGTAAAAACATATATTGATGAAAAAGTTATAACAGCTGTAGGTGGAAGTTATGTTCCTATTTCTGGTGACGTGACAATTCTTGATACAAAAACTTTTAGTGGTGCTACTATATTTAGTGATGATGTTACTATAAATGGAGACACAAACATTAAGAATATATTTCAAAATATAGCAACCTACCATTATTACGGAACAGAAAGTGTAGATGGTAGTTATAGAACATTTATAAACACATTAGGTTATTTAGAAACACAAAAAAGAACAAGTGGTGTTTGGACATTTGAAGCACAAATATAAAAAGAATATAAAAATATGAGAGTAAAACAATTTGAAATTAATAACACATTTGATGCTAGTGGTGTTACAAATATAACTGGAATAACTGAATTAGTTAGTTCTGCTTCAACACATTATGAATTAGCAACAGCAAAAGCTGTATATGATATTGAAGGTGAATTAACTGGAAATTATTATTTGACTGCTGTAAGTGGTTCTGGAAATACAAATCCTGTAACATTTACAATGGAAGGAACTACTGATGTTGAGTGGGATCCTACACACAATCATGATGAAAGATACTATACAGAAACAGAGACAGATGCTAATTTCCTTTCAGGTGATACAAGTTTAGATGATTTAACAACAACAATAACAGATACACAAGTCGCTTATAGTGATGGGACTAATTTAGTTGGATCTGCTGATTTAACTTTTAACACTAATGAATTAAAAGTTAATGGTACAATATATTCAGAAGGAACGAATGGTTCTTTACCAATAACTGGTTCAGGAACAAGATTTATGTGGATCCCAAACAAAGCTGCTTTTAGAATAGGACTTGTAACAGCAGATCAATGGGATATATTGAATGTTGGTTATAGATCTTTTGCTGGTGGGTATAATTGTATATCCCAAGGTAATAATTCTTTTTCATTTGGTACTACAAATACTGCTACAGGAACTGATTCTTTTGCAATTGGTAATAGAGCTGGTTCAAATCATACAGGAACTTTTACTTGGTCTGATAGAACTGGTACAGATTTTAATAGTACAGATCAATCACAATTTTTAATTAGAGCTTCAAATGGTGTAGGTATAAATACAAATTCACCAACATCTTCATTAACTATATCAGGTGACACTACATTTAATGGTAATATAATTTTTGATAGTCAAACAATAAGTGGAATAACAACAGATTTGAGTGTATCAGCAACAATAAATGAATTAGCAACAGCAGATGCTATAAAGGCTTATGTAGGTGGAACTACTGGAACAACAATAACAGATACACAAGTCGCTTATAGTGATGGAAATAATTTGATTGGTTCTACTGGATTGACATATAATGTTAGTGGTTTAAGTATTGGTGGAGAATTAAACGTATATGATAATATAAATTTAATAAATGGTACTGATAGCTTTATAAAAGTAGGAGAAATAACAGGTAGTGCTGTTTCACAAGGTGGAATAGTATGTTCTAATTATTACACAACAAATGATCCAGTAATGGCATTTTTCTCATATAATACTACAGCTGAAAATAATACTTATTTTGGTGGTGGTTTGGGTTCTTATAATTCTGCTACTAAATTACAATTTTGGACAAGTGATGCTGGTATAAATGATAGTGCTGGATCAAAGCGAATGTTAATTACTAAAGACGGAATTGAAATGTATGTAGGTTTGGATGTTGAAGGATATTTAACTATAACTGGTGACACAACATTACATGGTAATATAATTTTTGATGGAGAAACAATAACTGGATTAACTGATGTTGAAGACACTTTAATTTCAGAATTAAATGTTCAACATCTTATAGTAGATACAATTTCAGCAACAACAATACATGGAGCAACATTAGTAAATTTAACAGACACAACAATTACAAGTCCTACAGAAGGACAAACATTATATTATAGTGGTGGAACATGGATTAATAAAACCTGTTCTTGTTTATCTACAAGTGGTGATACAATTATTTTAAGTGGTGATACAGTAGTAGATGGTGGTTTTTCTGCTGATAGTATATCATTTAATGATGGTGATTTAATAACAGATATAGTAGATGTTTTAGATTCAGGATCAACAGCTAATGAATTAGCTACAGCTTCTGCTATTACAAATTATGTAGATGCAAATTCATATTGGGATAGAAGTGGATCAATAATTTCACCTGTAACATCAACAGATAATTTAGCTATTGGTGGTAATATAACAGGTGGTACAGAAAACCAAAGTTATTTGAGTACAGACCAAATGGCTTTATCACAATTACATGGTGGTGCTTATTTTGGTAGAGTTGGAATAACTGAAAATCAATTATATTTGAGTAATATAGGTGATACATGGACAGCAAAAGATAGTTCAAGAACTTGGGATAGTGTTGCAATGTCAAGTGATGGTAAGATACAGACAGCTGTTGCAACTGGTTATATTTATATTTCAAATGATTATGGATATACATGGACAGCAAAAGATAGTTCTAGATCTTGGAGAGGAATAGCAATGTCAAGTGATGGTAAGATACAGACAGCTGTTGCAATTGGTTATATTTATATTTCAAATGATTATGGATATACATGGACAGCAAAAGATAGTTCTAGATATTGGAGAGGAATAGCAATGTCAAGTGATGGTAAGATACAGACAGCTGTTGAATATCATGGTGAGATTTTTGTATCAAATGATTATGGATATACATGGACACAAAAAGCAACATCAGAAGAATGGAGTGGCATTGCAATGTCTAGTGATGGTAAAATACAGACAGCTGTTGAATATCATGGTTATATTTATATTTCAAATGATTATGGATATACATGGACAGCAAAAGATAGTTCAAGAACTTGGGATAGTGTTGCAATGTCAAGTGATGGTAAGATACAGACAGCTGTTGATAATGGTTATATTTATATTTCAAATGATTATGGATATACATGGACAGCAAAAGCAACATCAGAAGATTGGAGAGATATTGCAATGTCAAGTGATGGTAAGATACAGACAGCTGTTGCAACTGGTTATATTTATATTTCAAATGATTATGGATATACATGGACAGCAAAAGATAGTTCTAGATCTTGGAGAGGAATAGCAATGTCAAGTGATGGTAAGATACAGACAGCTATTGTTTATGGCGGACAATTATATGTCTCACATGCAGATTCTAACATAAATGGAAATACAAATGTTTCAACATTAACAACATCGGATCCTTCAAGTGGTTCAGCCACATGGAAATTAGGTGATGTAATAACAAGTGGAGTAACATTAGTCACAACTGATTTTGTAGAGGTTGAGATAGGTGGAACACTTTATAAAATAGCTTTAGTAGAATAAATAAAATATGGGATTATTAAAAATAAATAATAGTTTATTAACAGATAATAATAATTTGTTAAATTATACAATAGAACCTTTTATATTTACGGTAGTGGTAGGAGCAGCACAATCTATAAGTCTCCCAACATCTTCTGGTTATGAATATAATTATATAGTTAATTGGGGTGATGGAACTATAAGTGATAGTATAATTACTTATAATGATGCAAATAATACTCATATATTTGCTTCTGCCGGAACATATGATATATCAATTGAAGGTAAATGTGAGACATTTTACGTAAATAATGGAGCTATTGCTCCTTTTATAACTGAAATAAAAAGCTTTGGGAATAATATGAGATTGAAGCAAATAAACTTTAATAATTGTGTTAATTTAACAACATTACCAGATGAAAATGGTAGATTGTCCGAGGTTTTAAGTTTTAATGTATTTTGTAAGAACACATCTATAACATCTATACCAAGTGGTATATTTGATTATAATAGAGTAACAGGATCATTTACAGAAGCATTTTCTACAACAGATATAACATCTATACCAAGTGGTTTATTTGATTATAGTACTGTTAATGGTAGTTTTGTAAAAACTTTTCAGAATACACCAATAACATCTATACCAAGTGGGTTATTTGATAATTCTGTTAATGCTGGAAATTTTCAAAGTTGTTTTGATAATACAGATATAACATCTATACCTACTGGGTTATTTGATAATTGTGTTCTTACTGTAAATTTTGCAAGTGTTTTTGAAGACACACCTATAACATCTATACCTTCTGGTCTATTTGATAATACACCATTAGTGACTACATTTCAATATACATTTTATTTATGTTCTTCATTAGCATCTATACCAGATGATTTATTTAAGTATAATACAGAAGCATTAAAATTTTTAAGGACTTTTGATAGCACAAGTATAACAGAAATACCAACTGATTTATTTAGATATACAATAAAAGCCTGGGATTTCTATGCTACTTTTAATAGAAGTGATTTAACAGGTATAACATCAGGTTTATTTGATTATGTTGTTGATATGACACGATGTGATTATTGCTTCGCTGAAACAAATATAACAGAAATACCAAGTGGTTTATTTGATAATAATATAAATAATTTACAATTTTCTTATATTTTTAATAAAACACCAATTACATCTATACCAGATAATTTATTTGATAATAATATATTATCGAAAAACTTTGCTTTTTGTTTTCATGATACTAATATAACTGATATACCAGTAGATATATTTAGATATAATACAGAAGTGACAAGATTTGATTCTTGTTTTGCTAATACAAATATAACTGATATACCAGTAGATATATTTAGATATAATACAGAAGTGACAAACTTTTCTGGTGTTTTTTATGTCACTGATATAACAGGAATCACAAGTGGTATATTTGATTATAATACTGGTGTTACTGATATGAGTTTTATGTTTAGATATTGCTCATCATTAACAACAATACCAGATAATTTGTTTGATAATAATATAGAGGTTACAACTTTTCGTTATGCCTTTTCAAAGATGCCATCATTAACAGCAATACCAAGTGGGTTATTTGATTATAATACAAAAGTAGAAAGTTTTTCAAACACTTTTAGGGATGATACATCAATAACAGGCATACCTTCAGGTTTATTTGATAATTGTACAGGTGCTACATCATACGCAAATTGTTTTGATGGTATAGGAACTGGTTTGGTAGGAAATGCACCTGCGTTATGGGATTTAGTCCCGGAGCCAACAGGAACTGATTGTTTTGATGGTGCTACTAATTTAACAAATTATGCTGCTATTCCTGCTGATTGGAAATAAAGAAATATAAGTGAATTAACTAATAAAAAATAAAAAATAAATTATGGAATACATTAAATTATTCATGTTAAATATGAAAACATCCTCTTGGTTATTCAAGTGTTTAGGTTTAGGTTTAGCATGGTTTGCACCGATACAAATGAGTTTATTGACAATGTTGATACTGATAATGGTTGATATGGTTGTAAAATTATGGGCATTGAAAAAAACAAAAGAGAAAATAAGATTTAGTAGATTAGTAAGAGGTACAGGTAATAAATTAACAGCCTATTTAATGGCTATATTATCATTATTTTTATTTCAATCAACATTTTTTCTTTCTGGTATGTGGGACTTTACAACATTATTAGTTGGCTTGCTTTGTGCAGGTGAAGTTAGTTCAATTTTCAATAATATGTTTATCATAACAAAAAATAAATTATTTTTAATAATAAAAGACAAAGTAGATTTTTTAATAAAAAACAAATTAAATAATGGCGGAAGAAATAACATATAAGATTAATCTTGATGCGCAAGCAATGGAGAATTCTTTAAAGGATATCAATACAGAAATAACAACATTAAATCAATCTACAAAAGATTTAGAAGCATCACAAACTCAATTGAAAAATTCTGGTAAAGAGAATAGTGAAGCATTTACTAAAAATGCTACAAATATAAAAAATAATGAGAAACAGGTTGGTAAATTAAACAAAGAATATAAATCTACTGATAAAACATTACAAAGTACAACAAAAAGTACTGATAAAATGAGTAAAAGTGCTGCTGGAGCAACAAAAAGTACTGGTAAAATGGGTACTACTATGGGTAAAAGTGCTGGAATGTTCGGTAAATTTGGTGGAATTATAGGGTCATTACCAAAATTATTACAAGGAGCTATGGGAGCTGTAAGAGCTTTTGGTGTAGTTGTAGCAGCAAATCCAATAGGACTTATTGTGACAGCTATTGTATTATTAATGGGTTTAATGGTTGCTGCTTTAAGTAAATTTAAGCCTATAACTGAATGGATTAGTGATCAAATTGCTGGTATATCAGCTATGATTGATACGTTTGTAAATTCATTAGAGGCTATTGGTGAAATTATTAAATTGATTTTTCAAGGAGATTTTAAGGAAGCAGCAAAAGCAGCAGGAGAATTAGCGAAAGCTATGGGGGATGCTGCTGATGCACAAAAAGAATACAATAAAACTTTAAGAGAAACTGCTGTAGAAAGAGCTGTAAATGATGCGACAACAGCAAGAGCTATGACAAAAATGAAAGAGCTGGATGCTATTATTAAAGATACAACAAAAAGTGAAGTAGATAGATTAAAAGCTTCTAAAGATTTAGCAAAAGAAAAATTAGGTCAAGTAAATGATGATTTTAATACAACAAAAAAATTAGCTGATGCAGAAATAAAATTATTGAGGGATAAACATGCTACAGCAATAAAAGCATGGGAAGATGAAAATGGTAGAACATTATCAACAATAGAAGATATTGGTAAATTAACAAAAGCAAAAGCACAATTTAGGGATGATGGTATTAAAATAATAAATCAAATGAAAAATGTAGAAGAAGATAGAGCAAAGATCACAGAAGTTGAAACAAACACAATAAGAGAACAAAATAAGATAAGATTAAAAGGTTTAGCTGATACATTAAAGGCATTAAAATCACAAGTAAAATATAATGAAGCAAAAAACAAAAGTGTATTAGAAGGTGAAGCAGAATTAACACAAGATTTAATTGATGAAGAAACAAAAAGATTAGTTAATAATCAAAAAATGTTATTGAGAATAGCAAAACAAGAACATGATGCAAGATTAGTTGCTGCTGGTTCAAACACAGCACTTATCCAAGAAGCAAATTATATATATGCTACTACAAGAATAAAAATAAATGAAGACACAAATAAACAGATATTAAAGAATGATGAATTATTCATGAAGCAACAATTAACAGCTTTAGAAATACAGAGTAAATTATATTTGGAACAAAATAAAAGAGAATTAAAAGACACTACAATTGCAACACAAAAAGAAGTAGATGATAGAGTTAAAATATATAAGGAATTATTAAAGAAAAATAAAGTAATTATAGAGGAAAAAGCTACAATAGAAAAATGGTCTGCTGAAAAATTAAAATTAGAATTATTAAAAATTGATAATAAATATATTGATGATGTAGATAAATTAAATGATATAAAAACTAAGAACCAAGAAAAAACTGATGCTGATTTATTAAAATTAAAAATAGAAACTGATAAAAAACTTGCAGAAACAGAGGCACAAAAACAACAAGACACTATTGATATGAGAAATGAAAATTTCAATCAAGTTATGTCTATTTCAAATCAATTAATGGCCTTTAATGATGCTCAAAGAGATTTAGAATTAACAAAAATAAACAAAAAATATAGTGATGAAGATAAATTAGCTGAAAGAAAATTTATAAATGATAAAAAAAGATTAGAAAAACAATATAAAGATGGATTATTAACTGAATCACAATATACATCAAAATTAGATAAACTTGATGAAAATTTTAATAAAGCTAAAACAGATAGGAATGAAGATCAATTAAAAGCAGAAAATGAAGCAAAAGAAGAAGCATTTAATAAAAACAAAAAATTCCAGATAGCAAATGTAATAATGAATGCAGCATCAGCTATTATTGGGACTTGGGCTGGTTATGCTGAAATGGGTCCAGCTGGAGCAATACTTGCCGGAATACAAACAGCAATTATTGCAGCAGATGCAGTTATACAAACTTCAACAATTTCAAACACAGAATATGCCGCTGGTGGTGGTATATTAAATGGACCTTTACATGCCGCTGGTGGAATCAATATGGGTGACGTAGAAGCCGAGGGTGGAGAATATATTATAAATAGAGCCTCCACACAACGTTATACTCCATTATTAAATTCAATAAACTCTGCCGGTAATACAAATGGTGATTCAACAAATACTAGTGATATAATAGATTATGAAAGACTAGCAAATGTTTTACAAAGTAAAAAAGTTTATGTTGTATCACATGATATAAGTGATCAACAAACAGAAGATATAGATATAAAAACAAGTGTAGAATTTTAGAAAAAATATAGACTATAAACCCTATATTCATATAGGTTTTATAGGGTTTTGAAAAACAAAACATTATAAATTAACTTTTATATAAAATATAATTTTATTAAATGGAAAAAGAAGACAAAAAATTAAAAGTATATGAATTAATAATTGGAAATAAAAAGACTAATGGTATAACTGCTATGAGTTTAGTTGATTGTCCAGCTGTTGATATAGATTTTTTAACTTTTCAAAAACAAGAAAAATTAAATTTTAAGATAGAGAATGAAGAAAAAAGAATTATAACAGGTGTAGCCTTAGTTCCTGATAAACAAATATACAGATATAATTTTCAAACAGATGAAGAATACTATGTATATTTTAGTAAAATAACTGTTGAAAATTTGGCTTATGATTTTTTATTAAACAATAAACAAAACAATATAACATTACAACATTCATTAAATGGTAATGGTGTAAAATTAATTGAATCATGGTTGAGTAAAAATGAAAATGAATTAGGATTACCAACACCAAAAGGAACATGGTATGTTTCATATAAAGTAGAAAATGATGAAATATGGGAAGATGTTAAAAATGGAGAATTCAAAGGGTTTTCAGTAGAAGTTTATACAAATAAAATTAAAACAGATTTAGATATAAATTTAGATAAAGATATTAGTGAATTGACAGATGAAGAAATTGATTTGTTATTAACTAAAATTGGTGATTTATTCACTAATAAAAAATAAAATAAAAATTATGATAGCAAAAGATTTATTAGGAAAAATCACTACATTATTTAATGAAAACAAAGTTGAAGAAACTCCTGTAGTTGAAACTCCTGTAGTTGAAACTCCTGTAGTTGAAAAAGATACTAAAATTGATCTTGAAGAAACTCCAGTTGTTGAAGAAGAAATTAAAGTTGATTTAGTAGATGAATTACCTAATGTTGAACCTGTAGTTGAAGAAGAAGGATTAACATTAGAAGGACTTCAAGCACAAATTGTAGATTTAGCACAAATGGTTGCTGAATTAAAAAATATAATTGAACCAGAAGGTTTAGAAGAAGTTAAAGTTGAAGAAAATAAAGAAGAAACATTAATGAAAGAAAATAAAGAATTAATGGAAAAAATAGAAATCTTAGAAAATGCTCCTGTTACAGAAGCAATTATAAATCAAGTTAAGCCAGTAATTGAGGGTGATACTGAATTTGCAAGACATCAAAGATGGATGGAAAATAATAAATAATATATTCATTTATATTATTATAAAAAAAATAATTAAAAAATTATGGCTGGATTCACAGTAAGTTCATTAACGGACTTCACACAAAAAGCTTCACAAATGTTTCAAGCGAGCGTTCTGTTTAGCGAAGATTATAAAAAATATGGTATGGAAATGAATGTTCCATATAAAAAAAGTGTAAAATATATTAGTGCAGTTGCTAGTATTCAAGATTATGCTTGTGCTTTAACAGTATCAGGAGCAACAACTTTTACGGAAAAAGATATAGAAACTAAACACATGAAATTTGAGGATAGTTTTTGTATTGCTGATTACAAAGATAAAGGTTTAGAAGATATTGATGTTATGAAAGAAACAATAAATAGTTTATCAAACCAAATAAAATTACAAACTGATGAAATGTTCTGGGTTGGTACTTCAGCAACAACATTTGCTGGTTTAGTAACACAATGGAAAGCTGATGCTGCTGTTTTAACATCTGATGTATCAATATATGCAACTGGACAAACATTATCAAATACAAATATAGATGATGCTATAGATGCAATATATAGTAATTACACACCTGCTATGAGAGATCAAGGACAAATTGTATTTCATATGAATTATAAATCTTTAGATCTATACAGAAAATGGGTTCTTAACTCATCTGCTGCATATGGTTTGATTGATGCTGGTGTAGATAACACAAATGAATATAAAATATATGGTATACCTAATGCAATAATAAGAGCAGAAGCTTATATCGCTGATAATGAAATATATGCAACTTATGATAAAAACATAATCAGAGTTTATGATGAAAAGGAAAATATCTCAGGACTTAGACTTGTAGCTGACCCTTATAAACCAGAAGAAGTTTTTTATATCATGGCACAATGGAAATTTGGTGTTTCATATAAATTTGGAGCAGAAGTTGTAAGATTAAAGAATGCGTAAATATAAACTAAAAGTGGATATTTTATATATCCACTTTTTATTAAAAAAATAAAAATAAAATTATGAGCTGTTTAATAAATGCTGGTATAGATAGAGGTTGTAGAGATAATGCAGGTGGAATGTATACGTTATATTTAACAAACTACCCAACAGGTATCACTTCAATGAGTGATTATGCTGGTGAAGATGTTAATGAAATAATTACGAGTTTTTCAGGTATAACTGGATGGTATGAATTCACACCAAATAAAATTTCTTCAGACTTTACTGAAACATATCAAGTGTCATTAGAAAATGGTACTGTTGGATATGAACAAAAAATAAATGCAATTTTTAGCAAAATGACTGGCGAGAAAAGATTACAAATAAGATCTTTAACAGCTGGAAATTTCTTAGCAATTGTAAAAGACAAGAATGGTAAATTCTGGTTATGTGGTGCCGAAGATGGTATCAATGTATCAGGTGGTTCTGCTATGACTGGTAAAGCTTTAAGTGATCTTAATGGATATACTTTAGAGTTTACAGCAATGGAAGGTCAACCAGCTAGTGAGGTTGATGAAGATGCTATTACTTTGTTATAATCTATAATGTAATAATGATAAAAGACTATAATTAATTTTATGGTCTTTTTTTATAATAAAAAAACAAAACACAAGATATATACTTTTATATAAAAATAAATAATAACAATGGTTTTTAGTAATTCAGGAATAAATTATATAACAATAGGAACAGATGATTATTATACTTTAGCATCAGGTAACACAATAAAAATTACTTCACAAGAAACAAATGAAGAAAAAGAAATAATAGCCTCAGGTTATACAAATGATAGATATACTGAGTGGGAATTTACTTTAGTTGAAAATTATGATGATGAAGTTTTATCAGCACAAACTATGTATTTAACAAGAGGTTTTTATGATATCAAAATATATAATTCAACATCTGTTATTTATGAAAATGTTTTATTTGTAAATATAAATATACCAACAATAAATACAATTGATGATGATGATATTATTTATACAATAAATGATTAAAAAAATAAAATAAAAATTATGGATATACAAGCCTTCAATTTTTTTGATAAAAATTATGAGAAACCAGTAATATATGAAGATCAAGAAAATGATCTTGTGTCTTTTGGTAAAGATAATAGATTACCTTATGATCTATTAAATTATTATACAAATAGTTCAATTCATAGAGCAATTATTCAAAAGAAAACAAATATGTTTAATGGTACAGGAATTATGTTTGAAAATGTAGATGATAAAATTGATAAGAAAACACAAAAATTTATTGATAAAGTTAATCCACAACAAAATATGGAACAACTTTTATCACAAATAGGACTAGACTTTTTTATTTATGGTGGTTCATATTTACAAATTATATGGAGTAGGAATGGTAAAAGTATAGTTGAAATATATCACATGCCTTTTTATAAAATGAGAAGTGGAAAAATTAATAGTAAAAATAATGTTGAAGAATTTTATTATAATCCTTCAAATGAAAAAACAGATGAATATAGAAGATATACAATGGAAGATGGTTTAATAAAATTTGTATCTTTTAATACAGAAAAGAATAAGAGTAAACCTCAAATTTTGTATATTAAAAAAGATGAACCATCAAATGATTATTATGCTTATCCAGATTACATTTCAAGTTTAGTAGATTTAGACACAAATGTTGAAATTAGTAATTTTCATAATTCAGCCTTATATAATGGATTCAATCCAGGTATGATGGTTATATTTGAAGGTGTTGAACCTTCTATGGAAGAAAAAGATACCTTCATGAAAGGTATAAATGCGAAATATAAAGGTAGTGATAATGCTGGTAGAGTAATTGTTTTTTATTCTGACGGTGAAAATGCTCCACAAATTAAACAATTAGAAATTTCTAATATGGATAAGAAATTTGAAGTTTTAGAAAAAACTATAACTAATAATATAGTAAGTGGGCATCAAATACCTAGATGTTTAGCTTCTTTAGAACAACCAGGAAGTTTGGGAAATACAAAAGAATTAATTAGTGCGACACAAGTTTTTATTGAATCATATATTAAACCATATCAAAAATTAATTTTATTAACAATAAATAAAATTATGAATATAAATAAAATGTCTGAAATAGAAATTCTAAACCCAAATATGAATATGATTAATACTGTTATAAGTACTGATGTTTTAACTACAAACGAAAGAAGAAATTATTTAGGATATGAAGATTTAGAAGATGAAATAAAAGACACAACAGAAGAAGTTATAGAGGATAAAGGTGATGAAGTTGAAATAACTGATGATAATTTTATTAAGAAAATTATAAAAAAAATTAAAAAATAATGGCGAAAATTAAACTTATTGGGGAACAATTCATTAAAGATTATTCACCAGTCATGCAAAATGTATCTACACAATTTTTATCCATGCACATCTTAGAATCACAAGATATAGAATTGAGATATGTTATAGGTGATAATTTACTAGCAGAAATTATATCAGGATATACAGGTTATGCTGAAAATCCAGGTGGTGATATTGATGATTATGTTGTAGAAAAAAATCAAATTCTAAGAGATAATTATATAAAATATATTTTATTATATTATACATTATATAGATCAGCCCCAGATTTTGATTCAAAAATTACAAATAAAGGAATAGAACAACAACATTCAGATTATTCAGTGAATAAAATATCCTATGAAAATAGGAGAAAAGGTTATAAAAATGATGCTGAATCATATGTAGCCAGAATGTTAGATTATTTAGAAACAAATATAGCAACATATCCATTATATGCAACTTTTATTGGTTGTAATGGAGAAAAAAGTTTTGACAATGGATGGTATCTTGGTTCAGACTTATAAAAAAATAAATAGAAATTAAGTGGCTTAACTTATTAAAAATAATAAAAATTATGAAAAAGAAAATAGTAAAAAAAGGAACACCAAAAAAGATGGATCAGGAAAAGGAAAAAGAGTAAATAAAGGTAGAGGAGGTTGTGCTACTCCAAAAAAATAATTACATAACTGAAAGAATAAGTTATATAATGGAAACAAAAAATCAACCAATTCTACTATAATTTATGAATAAAAAGTTTTGTTTATTTTTAGAGAGCGATCAGGTTTAATGTCATTCCTGACGCTCTTTTTTATTTTTGTAATCTTTTGATTATTTCTTTTGCCTTATCATCAGCCATCTTCATCTCAATTTGTTTATTAACATTAACTCTCTTCTTAGCAATCTCAAATCTTCTGTTAAATCTTGGCTTCCATAAATTAATCCAAAAGTCTTCTCGCTTGCGCTTATCAGCTAAATCACAATACTCAATCACCCTAATTTCGCAGGAATTGTCCCTAATGTACTTGTGCTTTTCTGGGTGCATTATATTCTGCTTATGTTCTTTCCCTCTCTGTTTAATAGATCTCTTTGTTGAACCTATATATACCACTTCCTGTGTGTCCTTATTTATTATCTTATATATCTTAATTTCCTTCATTTAGTATACGAGTTAATTTTTTCTCCCTTAGAAATTGTTGGAATTCTTTATTGTAATCATTTGAAATACTTAACCCTTTGGGTATAAATATATCAGAATGTATTTTGTATTGTGAAAGATAGTTATATACCGTTTGATGCGATTCTTTACTATAATTATTATCTATTAACCAATTGAAATACTTTAATTTGTCATCCATAATTATCAATTATTTTTTAGTTGTTGTTTCTACTAATTATATATATTGATATAATAATATGAAAATGTGATATATGGCTATTTCTTTAAAGAATTTCTTTT
>Ga0307928_10000810_pt1 | contig 23513 bp, 34 predicted proteins | sample AceLakmetagen232_FD_201815 | JGI IMG/M metagenome (GOLD analysis project Ga0307928, IMG submission 201815) | Saline water microbial communities from Ace Lake, Antarctica - #232 | ecosystem: Environmental > Aquatic > Non-marine Saline and Alkaline > Saline | place: Antarctica: Ace Lake... | reverse complement strand
TAAGTCTTCAATATCCCTAATCCATCTAATATCTGTTTCTCCACCTATCTTATCAAATGTAAGATCGCCGACGTTGTCCCAAACCGGGATGAATATGTCTTCGATGGATGCCATGGGATTTTCCTTAGAATTAAAATTTGGACTCCCTTCCCTCGTATCCATACTGCGAGCTTCTCTTAACACTCTACTGTATTGATCTATGAGTTCTCCCACTGCTTCCATATTTGAATTATGAACAAATACCCCGGCAGTAAGTGGGAAGTTCGGAGTACCATCTATTTCAATGTCGTAGGTGTCTTCTCTTTCTTCTAGCCACTCAACAGAGATAACTTTATGATTTAATAGACATTCTGTTAGTTGAGCTTCTTTTCTTTCAGAGCTATTTGGGTTACAACTACCTCGATTACTGTGACCGTAAATAAATCTTTGTTTGCTATTTACCTTACATTCAAATGTTTCTTCACAGCCGCATTCACAAATTCTTGTTTCTAAAGGAACCCAATTGGAATTATTTGAACCCCTCTTCTTATCCTTTGCTTCTTCACTTTGAATCAAATTAGGGTTAGCCTCTTTTGTAATACCTAAATGACTTTGCCTGTTCTTTTCATTAGATTCCTCAGAATGATGTTTACCTGTCATTGAAGGAAGTATTTCTCCAGAAGCAATCTTTATAGTTCTTACTTCACCCATCACCTTCTTAGTTTTTTCACTGTGCCAGGGCTTACCATTACTTTTTCTTGCTTTAACAATATTATCAAGATGCTCCTGGGATTTATTTTTTCCTGGCATACTAATGGCGAAGCCATACTTCTCATTGTGTTCATGATGATACCTAACATGTTCACTTTGAGACTCAAAAACCTTAAGGTTAGAAGGATCGTTATTCAACTTATCAAAATCTTTATGATGAACAATCTGACCTTTCTTCAATGGTCCAACGGCTACTCTGTGTTCTCGACGATACTCGTCATCTCCTGGATCATATACCAATCTATAACCTTCAATTATATCCTGTTCTTTTCCAGTCAAACAATGATAGTGGGGCATTAAAGAATCACCAGGCTGTAAATACTGAGCCTCCTTATACGTTCCATCCCTTAACATAAATTTATGATCAGGAGTACAGGAAACTGATTTACCTTCTGGATTCCCTCTCTCGTCTATACGTACTTTTACTAACTGAGCGTTAAGACGGGTCTTCTTTACATTCTTAATTTGCTTGGGTTCTAAGTTTCTTGTCTTCTCATTAACTGTAAGAACATATTTGCCAATATATTTCTCAGAGTTTTCTGCCATCTCTCCAATAGTCGGATTTGTTCCATCCATTAGAGCTATTTCAGTATCATTTTTTAGACACGAGTCCACTTTGAGTTTCCAAACATAACGAATGAGCCCTCTACTCAACCTGGCAATCAACAAACTATCTTCTGCTAACCTCAACCTCTTATAAATAGCCAGAGCATTCATTATAACAGATGTACCATATCTAGTCGTCACCTGCTTTGATCTTAAACCTGTCAATAGATGAACAGTCCTATATTCTGCATAGTTTTGATCGCCCGCCTGTGGTCTTTGTTTCTTACCTCCCAACAATCTGAAATGTACGTACTCCCATGGAGCCATTAATCTTTGCTGATCACCAGATTGACCTACCGGTGTCTTATAATATCCTATCAAAACTCCTTCATGATCTACCCTACTTATATTTATTGGGTGATCAGAATCATCTATAGCTATAACGCCCTTCCCGGGTATCCCATTCACCTTTACAAACATATCTCCGTATGAACCCGTCGTAAACGCCCAATCAAATATCTTCTCTTCAATACCTATTCTATCTAATAATTTTGTAAGTTCCTTTTGGTATGTTGGACTCTCACTTGTTATCCAGATTGTGGCATTGTGCATAGGCGAGAAAACTGTATTTGAAATATAAATACCAACATCTAAGCCAAACAAATGACTGCCAGTTACTTCTATATCATAAACTTCTTGTTCTCCAATACACTCTATCTTTGTTATTTTATGATAGTAATAAAATTCTCGCCGTTTACCAGTTTGATTCGGTATAGGCTTAGATGCCTTATGGATAGGTTCCCATTCCCATTCATTTACATCCCAAACTAATAGTTGACCAGTCTTAGATGTAGCTCTATATAGTGGCATCAATGAATCACCAACTACCAACTCATCTGCTCTGCATAAAATCCCATCTCTCTTTACAAATTTGTGGTTATCACTGGCATCCACGTACTTCCCGTTATCTAACCACACTCGAAAAGTCTTGGGTGTATGCTTTTGTTTAACTGCATTTACGATCTTAGCAGGTTGAGGCTTCCCTTTGTTATCACAAGAGTAAACCCAGTTCTCTTCTCCCGCCCTATGTTCATCTAAAATCTCTCTAATAGTTAGTGTTCTACCATCTAAAAGAGGTATCTTAGTATCTCCAGTAAGACAACAATAGTTCGCATACAACTCAGTTGCTGCCCCAACAATTGGATGCTCTAAACTATTATGAACAAATATTCCTACATTTAATGAAAAGTTATGATTTTTCTCCGTAGTTATATCATAAGTGTCTTCTCTTTCTTGTAAAAATTTCACTTCCACAACCTTGTGATTTAAAAGACACTCTGCTAACTGAGATTTTCTTTCCTCATTTTTCTCCCGCCTTCCTGCTTGTATCTTCTCCACTTGAGTTTTTCGATACTCTTCATTCTCCCACATTTTAGATTGAGTGATACTATGTTTTTGTTGTGCGTCTTTGTTTTTTGCAATATCCTTATTTGCACATAACCTACTGCAGTACTTCCTCTTACTGCTAGGAGATACTTCAAAAGTAATATCACAATCTTCAAATTGACAAATTCGTATCTCTTTTGATTTTGTATTCTTTATATGAACTTTCTTTAGGTGTTCAAGTTGTTTTTGAGAAGGTCCCTTTTCGGCTACCCTCTCGCGAGCTCTTCTATGATTTTCTATAGCAACAGGATCTTTTGCCTGTGCTATATTAGCACATTTATTTGAACAATACTTAATATCTTCTGCTCTATAACAATAGGCAAGAAACTCTATACCACATTCCTGGCATATTTTCTTAACCTGCGTATTTGAATTCTTAGAAATCTTAGCTATTCGAAGATCCGTTTCTTTAGTCAACCCATAATTCCATGGGCGTTTGCCGTAACACGGATTGTTCTTACCCTTATTTTCACCCCGTCCAGCTCTACAAGATCCACAGTTACAATCAGGTTTGTGTTTCTTTCTACAAATACTTCCATGGAATCTCTTATGCTCAGTTGAATCCATTACCTGAATATTAGAGGGATCGTTATTCAACTTATCAAAATCTACATGGTGTGGTACCCTACCTTGACTAGTTTTATAAGTAGAATCGAGAAATTTTGCTACTATCCGATGAACAAAAGAATAGGAATCGGTTTTAGGCCTATACACCAGTAAATAATCCTTAAGAGGACCTCTCGGATACTTAAGATACAATGGCATTAAACTATCTTCTGCTTTAAGATATTGAGCCTCTCGGTAGGTTCCATCTCTCAGCATAAATCTATGATCTGGTGTACAGTCGACATGCTCATTAGTATCAAGATATACCCGAACCAACTGCGCACCCCTACGGGTTTTCCCCGCTGAAATTATCTTATCGGGTTCTAGCTCCAATGTATCAGGATTAATACTAAAAGTATACTTTCCGATATATTCATCAGGACTATCTGCTATCTCCTTAATAGTAGGAGTTGAACCATCAAGAAGTCTTATCTTAGTATCGCCTCGCAAACACTTCTCAACCTGGTGGTATAGGTTATATCTATCAAAAAATATCTGAGAATCCGCAAGGAGATCGCGTTGTACTTGAACCGAAGTAAGACCTATCCTGTGAAGAAGTGTTTTATCCTCTGGAGATAAATGATCTACCTGTGTGACCTCTCCAGGGAGCATCTCAGGTTTATTGTATAAATTATTTAATTGCGAGAACGGATTTTCCACGACTACTCCAATAAATTAACAACTAATTAATAACATTGAAAAAGACTGCTGTGTGCAGTTCTATCTCGCTTATTACGCCCTAATTTTTAAGCGTAAAAACAGGTCAAAACCTCGAAATGGCGTATACATTATACCTGGAGGCCATTATAAGATAAAGGGTAACCCCACTCGATATTATAAAATTAAAAAATTTATTTTTACTACCTACTCCACTTCCGCACAATAGACATCAATTGATCTTCTGTAACTTCCTTAGGCCAATCACCTGGACCGGATAAACCTACTACAGTTCCTTTCCCTCCACAACCTTTATTAGTCAAAAAGACATCATTCAAAGTAGATACTGCCGCCTGCTCAAACATAAGATAATCGCAGCTTTTATCATCTGTAAACCATATCTTTTTGGTTGCTTCAGTGAAGTACTTCTCCAAATAGGCAACCATCTCTTTCTCCATAAGTTGAAAAGCCTTCAAACTTGTCATGTTAACTTCTATGCCTTCTGGAGCAGAAACAAGTTCGGCAAAACCTTTAGCGAAAATAATAAATTTTATATTATGCTCTTTCCCAACCTTGTTAAGACTCTCCGCTATGTGTTGGCCCTCTTCTAACAATACCGAGTCTAAAGTAATCACGTATACCTTTCCAGGATCCAATGCTTTTATATCTTCTATATCAATTTCCATTATCATTCTCCCGTGGAAGATCATATTCATAATCATAGGTAATAAAAGCCATTAAGCCCAACTCTTTACCAAAATTACTAAAATTAATATTGTAATTGCCCTGGGAGTCAATCTTACCAGTTAATCCTAATCTCATCTAATCTAATGAGACCCGGAGAATACTCACACTTGCCCTGACAAAGATGTTCAGAACCAATAGGACTCGTACCAACTATCGTCTCACCAACAACATGAGCTATTGACTTTGGAGTATTTCCTTGTAGCCGTGGACGACTACTATCATCTTCTACACTATACCTATTTATCAAATCCCCGAGTTCCTCTAAAAATTCCGCTTTAGTCATTCTACTATCCTTTCTTTTTTAATTCTTCTGATAGAATAGAATATACTCTTCTTGTATGATCACATCCTTTACAAGTACCTTTCGGACATTCATCCTTTGATTGAATAATTCCTATCAAATGGCATATCCACTCTACATCTTCTACTGATAACTCTAGTATAATCTTTTTCATTGTGCTCTCACTATCTCGTGTATCTTCTTACACCTTATCAACAAATCTTCTACCCATTCTATTGGCATTATAGTAGCTGCATCTGATTTCGACTCACTTGGAGTTGGATGAACTTCAAGGAACAAACCATTTGCTCCTGCTGCTACTGCTGCTCGGGCCAAATATATAGCTTCCATATGATGACTACCATAAACCAAACCTGGCCTTTGAATACTATGAGTAGCATCAAAAATAACAGGATAACCTATACTCTTCATCTTTGTAATTGCCGCCATATCATTGATGAGTCGATTATAACCAAAACATGTGCCTCTCTCTGTAATCAGGATATTGTGATGATGGCCTCTAATTTTATTTACCACATTCTCCACTTCAGTAGGAGCAAGAAATTGTCCCTTCTTCACATTTACAGGTAGCCTAGTTTTAGCACAAGCAACTAACAAATCTGTTTGTCGACATAAGAAAGCAGGTATCTGTAAAACATCAACAACCCTGGCTGCTATCTCGGCTTGATAAACCTCATGCACATCAGTTAAGACAGGTAAACCAGTAGCCTTTCGAACTGCTTTAAGGATAGCTAATCCCTTATGTAAACCTGGTCCTCTAAAACTACGCAGATGTGAACGATTAGCTTTGTCAAAACTTGCCTTAAAGATTATAGGGACGCCTGTCTTTTCACTTATCCTAACAAGTCTCTTTGCAATATCCAGACAAATCTCCTCACTTTCAATCACACAAGGTCCCGCAATTACAAAGAAAGGTTCATGTAGCCCCACTACAATTTGTCCGATCTTAAAGCTCATATTCTCCCATCCCTCTTTGCCGTACTCAATAAATTAAGTTTCTCATCTACCTTCCTGCTCGCACAATAATCAGCTGCATGGACTAACTGAGCAAACGCCTGCTCTTCACCTTTTAGATTACTAGGCCTAAAAGCAGCATCAGTTGTCCACTGACCCATGTGTGAGGCTACCCCCACAAGAATCCTCTGCCTTGTAGACTCAGGTAGATACAAACCCAACTTTTTAGCCTCTATCACCTCAGCCAACTGTGTACCGTGAACACCCGTCGTGTTTCCACATTTTTTATAAGAGGCATCTGTTGGTCCATTCTTATGCATATCGTGCATCAGCAATGCCGCAGTCACTTCATCTTTTAACTGAGCCTCTGGAATACCTTTTAGCTCCTCAAAAGTATTGAACGCCCGGATCAATTTTTCACCCCACCATACAGCCAACTTGGTATGCCTCACCAGTCCACCCTTACCTATTGAAACAGCTGGATGGTACTTTCCTGTTAAGCTGGCGGGACAAGTCCAAAAGTATTCTGGGCATAAGTCATCGAAAACATCTAATACAAATGACATTATATCATTGTCTTGAATACCTGCCAACTCGTCTACAAAAACTTCTTCAGCTTTCATTTTTTAGTTCTTCCTTAACTTTTCTTTTAGATTCCAATTCTTCTATGTAAGATCTAAATGGACATACTTGACAAATTTTAGCTTTTCGACGTCTTTGAATTTTACAATTCTTGTAGAACCAACTATCAAAATCTATCTTAATATTCTTCACAATACTTCAACCTTCATTTTCTATCTTCTCCAATGCAGCTTTCAACTCGGTATTCTCAACTTGGAGATCTTCAATCCAACTACGTAAATCAGCAAGAGCCTCACAAGTACTATTTGCTACAAATGCCAAGTCACCATATTCATGACCATATACTGTATCTTTAAGTAATAGCTGCAAAGCTTCCATTTCCTTACTTTGTTTTATCATACGTTCTCCAGGTTACATTTATGCCGTCACACATCCACACATACCATCCCACCCATAATCACAGTCTGGATTATCACACTTTATCACCGAGCAAAACATACCCCAGCATTAGCATCGTATAATTCACCAGTATCACATTTTGGGCACGGATATTTTCGTTCTTCCATTATGTCCTCAATTCATATCTAATCCAATCACTAATTCCTGATCTTATGGATTTATCATCTTCTATTTCATGTTTTAGAGCTTCTTCCAATGCTGCTTTCCACACTTCTTCATCAGCTATGCAAGCAAGATTCTCTCCTCTAGCGGACTGACATGTATGTGGTTGATTAGTAACTCTATTATTATCCCACCATTTTCTAAATGCTTTCATAATTCCGGCCTTTCCCTTCCACATTGCATCTTGAATATTTTTAAGTAAAATCTAATGAAAAATTCTTCAAAATTAATCTTACTGCCATCCTTTAAAATAACAGGGGTTGGATCAACAAAAATAATTAAGTAAACATCTGATCCTAACTTATCCCGAAATTCTAAACACTTCTTTACATCTTTAGAATAAGCTACCAACACTTTTTCTTGAGCTTTTGCTTGTTTAAGATCCTCTTTCGTAGGATTAGTTGAAGATATAAAATCATCGGCCGTTAAACCGACAGCTTTTTGTGATAAATCAAATTCTTTCATCCCATTTTCCATTTTACTTCTCCTCTTATTTTTTCAAATGGTGTATAAAATTCAATTCAAAAAATGGTACCTTAAAAGATATTCCCTTTTGAAAATATCTTACATTTGAATTTCTATCCACATAAGAACCAAAACGGAAATAGTGTGCGCCTATCCAAAACCAGTACAAACCAAAATATAAAGTTACTTGGTATTCTTTATCTTTAAACTGCTTATCTACAAGAATAGCCCAATAATAATCTCGTAAACTTTTTGAAATATTTTTCATTTTATTCCCCTTATAAATGGGTGACTGAGGAGATTCGAACTCCCGCCTCCGGATTCACAGTCCGGTGCTCTAACCAATTGAGCTACAGTCACCGTTACAGTCACCCAATGGCCTCAGAGGGAATCGAACCCTCACTCCCCGAAGAGAATCGAAACTTAAATCTGATACGTCTGCCTAGTTCCGCCACAAGGCCTTCGTTTCCTATCTCCAGATAATACTCATACTTCGTTCAAACATTGATATGCTTACCTTCCGCGAGTCAATCTCCAGACTATATAGACTATACTCGCAAAATCCGCCACAAACTTTATACCGAGCCAACTTAAAAAGTACCAATCGCCCCTACTCATTATTACTTAGCCTTTCTGGACAATCCTCTTTCGAGATATCGCACCACTTACATTCTCCGTAGCTGGGAACTTTTCTACACGGGGCAGCTCCGCCTACTCGCTTTACAAGATCCCAAACCACTTCTTTCAAGTCATCGTCTACATCTTCCCAGTTAACAGGAACTATAGAATCCCTATAGATAACCTGGCCATCGAAGATAGTATCTTTATATTTCTCAACAGCTAAAGGCAAAAACATCAAGTACAGCATTACTTGAACCAAATCACTGTTCTTAGCTCTTCCAGTCTTACAATCGTCTATAATACCTTTATCAAAAATACCTTTTGGAAAACCTACAACATCCGCCTTACCCGAAACAATAATATCTGTTCCAGATACAGATACTCTAAAACTATTCTGGTCTTCAATCATCACGACATAGCCCAATTTCTCCAATTGATCTCTACGTTTATGGAGTAAGTTATTGTGATTTATTGTCCATTTTACCAGATTGAACTGAGTAGAAGAAGACTTCTCACTCTTAAAATGAGCCTTAAACCAGGAAGCCCACTCACATTGAGATTCTCCCGCTATCAATTTACTGAGCCAAGTTATGTAAATATATGGTTTATCACGTTTCTCTGCCATCAATGACCACACCTACAAAAATTACACTTCCAATTATCACCTACTCTTTGCCAACCCAGCTGTACAAGCATTGACTCAAATATCTTTCGAGGTATCTGTACACAAAATTTTGATAACCAGGCCCGAGAACTACAATATTCACACCGCTGTTCCATTTTTCATTCCTCAAAAATAGCTTCATCAACAAGCTTACATAGTACCTCTTTAACAAACTCTCGACTCATTCCCTCACTGCTACAATGAATCTTTCCGTCCTTATTCTTAAAACTCAAATGACCGAAACCTACTAACTTAGTACCCAAGCAATATCAATTAATCCTTCTCGGTAATCCTCAGTTAATACCACACCAACTACTGTAAAATCAGGATTGGTCATTTTCTGTCTCCTTACAGAAAACTTTTATCAATTGTTCACAAAAATCATCACCTTTAGGAGGATATGGTACCTTACGAACTTTATACTCAATATCATATTCTTTTAGTACAAACTTTAATGTACCTAAAGTAGGTTCAGCATCAAAGGTCCTTATCTTCTTGATAACTTTACCTTCGCGGATGAGATGAATAAAATAACCTATATCCCAACCACCTCCACCAAAACCCATTGATTTTTCTACAATAATGTATAACATATGCCCATCCTTTCAAAATCTCAATTTGCTTCCTCCAAAGCTTCTTCATAAGTCATCACTCTCAATCCCTTTTTAACAAACCAATCTCTTTCCATATTACATCCCTTAGAATTTTCCCATCCTGGTGCCAATATAATTCCATCAAATTGAGTCTTTGCAATGAATTCCATATCCAGTGCATACCAAGCTTCATGCTCATGCCTTGCTAAAAATACTGCCGAAGCCCTATGAATAGGATGAGTATGAGATATTGGTGAATAAATATTATATCCAAACTCTATCAATCTTGCAGCCCTTTGATTACAAAGTTCAAAGTTAGCTTGCTCACCTTCAGGTACAAAATTGCCATTTTCATCTCTACAAGTATACGTATGTGCAAAATAATAAAAACCTTTTGATTTCATCTTACTTTCCCTTCTTTCCTAAAATTTCTTCAACCATTTATTCCTCTTTATCATAAAGTTCTGCAGCTTGTTTACGAAGTTGCTGTGCCCGTATCTGCAACTCTGTAGCAGTGCGGTATAAATTAGACTGCTTCATTCTCAAAACTTCATCAATCATTTGATTCAACAGTAGAAGAGTAGTATCATCCATTTTATCCATGTAAAAAATGGACATACTGGCATTTATTGCGGCGTCAATCTCTACAGCAATACCACCACCACGCCAACCCTCTTCATCAAGAACAATTTGAAAATCCGTTTTCTGTGCCAATATCTTACAATCTATAGCAAGAATTTGCTGCTCAGTAAGATACTCCTCTAAGTAAGCAAGTTGAACAAAATCTTCATGCTCCGCCGGAACGTATAGCTCAAGATCAGGTATATTCTCACGTAGCCAGTTAGCCGCCTTTTTGGCCTTCTCACAATTCTCATCCATATCTTCTTTCGAAGCGGTCTTGCCCTTCTTTCCTCTAATAGTATGTGAAAGATAGGCAGTTATCTTATTCATCTCTATTCTCCCAAATCATTAAACATATTCTACATCCATTCTTTTAATCACACTCCCTTTTATCTTTATTCTTTTCAGTAAACGGTTCAACACAATCAGGATACTTCTTCAATATAGTCTCCACTACTGGATTATTCCTCATCAATTTAGTAGCATCTGGATAACATGGGGGCCTATCATCAACCCAATTATTCATCATCATTGAATCACGTACAACAACAAGACACGCCATAGCTTTTCCAAGATGGTGAATACCACTTTCAGGATCAATATCCTCTCCCTCCCACCATACTGTCAAGTGCCCCATTGCAGCATCATAGTAAACAGATGCCTTAGTTCCCATTACCCTATAGTTATGTCGTCCGTATTTTCTAGCCCCCTCTAACATAGCCAAAGCCACTTCGTACATTGGACCAGTTGGTAAAGTTGACAAAGGAGCTTTCTTGATTCCTAAAGCATCTTTCGGGTTTGTTGACTTCTTATTGTCTTTACTTCCCATTTGAACTTTACTCATCATTTCAAACGAATCGTTCAAATCATTTGTTTCATTCATCAATAATCACATCCTTCCTAATTATCTACTCTACCATCTTCCCCAATGGAAACTGAACCTAAGTTCTTATCCTCGAGAACATCTACTTCTCTCATAGCCTTCTTCTCAACATCTTTATCCCTATTAAGCCAACTCTCTTTCGAGTACCCATCAGGAAATCTTTTCTCCAACTTCACTGTATTCAATTCTATAAGTCTATCAAAAGAAATACCGAGCATATTTGTAAGCATTACAAGATAGTGGAACAAATCACAGGATTCATCCCCCACTTTTTCCATATCAATCTTCCCGTCATGAATACCGTAGAATACCGTTTTTTTCATCTCAGTAAGTAGTTCACCAGCTTCTGTACCAATTCCAGTAATAGCATGACTGAATCTCCTTAAAATTGGATCATCCTTAGTACATTCAAGTCCAGCAACAAACTTTCTAAACTCTCTGATCCTTGGGCAATCTTCTATAGCTTGTTCATCAAAGTCTTCAACTTCATACTCAAAAATATCTCCATACCCTTTCTCTTTAACAAATACTTCAGCGGCAGTCTTTTTCAAAAATGCTTTTGGAGAGAATATGGTATCTTCATTATAAATCTCCCATCCTGTATCATAATCATGATTAAAAACAATATAAACTTTCATGCCTATTCTCCAATAATGAACTCTCTTCATTATTTATTATCTACTTCAATTATATCAGAAACATACATATTCTCATCCTTTTCTGGACAATCAAACATACCCTCCTGCAACTGCATAACAAATTTCCATGTAAACTTAGGTTTGCCCCTCAAGTTAGCAAGTCTTCTATCAAGAGCAATATCTCGAGCACACTTCATCCAAACATAGATAATTTCGATAGATTCCTCCTTCTGTCCCACAATCGAAAATATTGTAGTACAAAGATTTCCTCTACCTTTTCGAGTAAGATTGCAATCATCTACAACAACATCCTTTCCCGCGAGAATTGCTTCTTGAATTAACGCTAATTGCATCTTAGCAACTAATGGTTCAAGTTGGGAATCAAAAACATAACTTTGTTTAATCATAGACCGAATAGCATCACCGCTGACTCGAATAACATTAAAATCAGCACCGGCCATCATCCTGGCCCAAGAAGATTTTCCAGATCCCATCAAACCAATCATTATATAAATTTTCATACTTCCCTCTATTTTTCTATCGCTAAAATATCCGCCTCACACATGATCAAATACTTTTCACCGTCTATCATTACTTTTGTTCCAACAGGTCCAGGAAGTAAAACTATATCGCCTACTCTCACAGTTAATTTTCGTATACTTCCATCATCGAGTAATTTACCTTCACCTACACCTATAACTTTAGCTCTCTGTGATTTTTCTTTAGCAGCCTCGGGTAAAAGTATGCCTCCCGGAGTGGTTGCTTTTGCCGAAAGCCGTTGAACAAGCACCCTATCCGCCAATATCTGTAACTTTAAATTCATCTTAATCTCTCCTTCTATAATCTAATGATTTATTTACTTTTCCTTTTCTTCAAGATCCTTCTGCTCGACTTGTTTTTCTTTACGCTTTGCTACTGCCTCCTCTACTAATTTAGCTATCTCTGTTTGGCCTTGCTTCTGAAAGTACTCTACAGTTCTTTGTTTCTTTGCTGCTCCCATCAAAATCCCTCCCAGTTTCTTCGCCTAAACTCCCATCGAATTCTATTCAATGAATCTCTTACTTTCTTTGAAATAGTTCCGACCGAACTTCCTACCTGTCGAGCAATATCGCTATACGACATATCTAAAACACACCACATCCACACCATCTTAAACTCATCAGAACTAATAACATCTTCATCTATAAGTTTATAAAATCTATCCCTAATAAATTCCATCTCAAGATTCTTATAAACTTCTTTAGTATCAATTAGCTCCCGTTGAGCAGCAATTTCAAAAGAAATAATCGAACAGTACTTCGATCGATCTTTGTAATCTTTTATTATTTCATTAACAACATACCTTCTTATATTATAGATTAACTTACTTCCGTGCTCATCTACTTTAACTTTCGCTACAGCTCGGTATAGCCCTATCACCGCTGTTTGATAAAGGTCATAGAAGTCTACATTATATAAGTAGGGTCTAGACTTCCTAGCTTTAGCTATTATATACTTCAATAACCAATGTACTTTTCTTATTATCTTATTAAAGACAAGTGGATCACCGCTTTCTTCAAACTCAAGAGCTAAATCCTTAAGTACTTGATGATCTTTTACCGTTTCCATACTACTAACCCTTCCCTTGGGATTTATTAAATAAATTCTTAAACTGTGTAGAAGTCTTCTTAGAAACATTAACTTCTTTTATATCTTTTTTAGGTGGTACTGGATGTTGTATATCCAAAAGTGACTTTATTGTCCCAACAGGCTTTAAATGCTGAGCAATTTTCTTTGATGCAGCAATAAATTCTGCTGATGGTGGGGCAATAGAACCTCCGAGGGCATTCTCAACGGAACCTGCAACGGCATCTGCCGAATCTTTACTTCCCTTTATAACTTTATCTTCTGATTCACCATTCTCTAAAATCACTAAATCTACTACCTCATCAGGATGATCTACCTTATTCTTATCAGGATCATCCTCAAGATTAGCTAACTCAAAATGCAAATATTCATTCCTATGACAACACCAACGTTTATCGTGCACTAAATCTCTAAAACCTCGATAAATTTGAGGATTTCTATCTAATGAAAGACCTTTATCTGGACAATTAATCCCTACTCTTTGTAGTATTTGCTTGGAATCTCTGCTTGCTGAATCAAGATCATAAGTAGCTAACACAACATTAAAACTATATACCTTCTTAAGATCTATAATAAATTTTCTAATTTTATTTAATGGAATTTGATCTCCGGGACGCCCTATTATCCGCATAACAAAATCTGTCTCTACTACAGGAGCCTTCTCTACCCGCATCAATCCACCCTCTTCCAAATCCTCAACGGTTCTGTCTACCCAACCACTAATACAAGACATAGCAATGCCCAAACAATCCCCACTACCAGATTTATTGCTCCAGGCTATATCAACATGAATATACCTAGGAACATGTCTGGGAACTCGAATAGCACTAAAATCTAAATACTCAGCAAAATTTACATCATCGTGCAATCCGGTTTCAATTGTTAGCATACTAACCGGATCTCTTTTAGTAGAATCATAACAATCTACTATCAACTTTTCAGAAGGAAACAACTTACTTTTCCTAAGTCCAGCTATTGATATTCCCGCGTAATCTCGTAATGCCCCTACAGAATCCCTTTGAAAAGCCTCTAAATACTCTATTGGAACCCAAAGAATCTGAAAACCATCCTTAACTGCTACATCTAGTGCTGCCTGGTCGGGTTCAAAAGTATTGCCGACCTCTTGACCAAGAATTTTAGATGGCACATATATATTTCCCAGCATCATCGGAAATTTAATACCACAATACTCTGCAGCTTCCTTTGCTTCCCAAACAGGTATATCCACAATATAAACATTGGGTGAACTCTTCATCTTTGCTACAAAGGTATTCAAGAATGATAACGTCTCTTGCTTAGATGCAACTAAGAAAAACTTCCCTAAAGTCAACCTTCTATCATCCACTTGAGATCTAATAACAAATCTATTTTCAAATCGCCTATACCCAGCCTCAAAAGCCCTAAGAACTCGAATTCTTTGTTTATCTGACTCTGAAGGAGCATCAACTTCATCCATCAATGCGGCGATAATATCGTGGCCCTGCACCCCAAACCCTCGGGAATAAGGAGAACCAGAAACATATTCAAAAATAGGAAATTCTATTCTTGGATTTTGACCTGATCCGCATTCCCTACCTCTTTCCTTAAACCACGGAGATTGCAAAAGATAACTTTGAAGAAGACCAAATCCTCGAGAAGCACCAAGCGACTGAGTAAGATTGAAGAACACTATTGCCATCTTACCTGCAGCAGTCTTTCCAAAATAAGACCAAGGGTCGCGGAGGCACAAAATAACGTGCATTACCCTAATAATACCTAAAATTGCCGCTGTTGTTTTTCCTGTATTATGAACAAAAACACCGGATGTTAGAGCGAAATTGTGATACTTCTCTATTGATAAATCATAAACATCAATTTTCTCAGTAAGATATCTAACACTAACTACCTTATGATTACGTTTCTTCCCACCCTTTCCAGAATGACCCGAGCAGCAATACTTCCTCTTACTATTTACCTTACATTCAAAGGTGATATCACATCCTGGAGCAGCACAGGTTCTAATTTCTATAAGGTTCTTCCTACTGGCCCAGGATTCTTTCATCTTCTTACTATGATGTTCCCCTGCCCCAGGCTTTGACCATCGAATCTTAGATGCCTTAATATTTTGTCCTGTTTCTTTATTTCTTTTCTTAAGTCGACCACTCTCTGCTTCCCTTTGTTGTTTATTTCTAGGCCCTTGCCAACGCCTATCACTTGCTTTCTTATTTTGCCCCACCTCTTTATTCCTTTTCTTAAGGCGATCACTGGCCTCTTTCCTTTGTTGTTTATTGCCCGGACCATTCCAACGAATATCATTTGACTTCTTAGCACACTCTGAAGCTAAACCAGGAATATTCTTAAAAGGATTCAACTCAACAGAATGAAGTCTTATATGTTCTTCAGAAGTCATAACTTTAAGATTCTCAGGCGAATTATTATCTTTACCTCCTTCAGGATGATGATGTACACAACTCCCTTTTGGAATAGGCCCGTAAATTTCTTCAGCAACAGCCCTAAAAGTTGGCCGCCATTGCTGATTTGCCGCTCCCATCAACTCATAACCATGGCTACCTTTCTCCCTATACAAGGGCATCAATGAATCACCAGACTTTAATTCTTCCGCCTTTCTGTATTTATTAGATGTTAACAAAAATGGATGATTATGAGTACATCTCACTTTTTCACCATTATCCAACTCTATTTCAACAATCTTAGCTACTTTCTTTCCAGATAACATAGCATCAACCGCCCTACCCGGAACTACTTTCTTTCTTGCAATATCATAGGAGTATACCCAGTGCTGCTTTCCCGCTTTTCTCTCCTCTATCACCTCAGGAATAGTCAACTCACGACCATCTAATAAACTTACTTTAACATCCGGACCTAAACAACCAATCGCTCCGGTAAATATGGGAAGGTTCTTTTCTGGTAGATTAGAAAGCTCGCCCAAAACCTTATGCCAAACCGGGTATACTGCAGCTCCGGGCTCTCCGCCCCTGCCGCGAAGGCTGGCTCCAAGATAATCTGAGTCTGTCAGAAACCTGCGCATTGAAACTGGGGCTTCTATATAGTCGGTACCATATGCAGCAGTCAACAGTGCTTCCATTCGTATTTTTTGGTTATTTTTTTTATGCATCTACCACCACTTCTTGCATAATCCAAGATTTTCTTGAACTTAACCTTTCCATCTTTTCAAATTTAGGACACTTAGGATTTAAAAATCCAACATTATTTCCCAATACATCACTTAATACTGCATACGCTCCACTCCTACCTTGTATAAAATAAATATTCTCTTGATATCTGACCTTATCAAACCGTTTAAATCCAAATACTTTCCCTGTTTGTACTTTCTGCTCACTTCTACGACCTCTAGTTTGTTTGTAAACTCCCTTGGGAACACACTTCTTAATCAAAATAAAATCTAAAAATATTGGTATTTCTCCTTCAGAACAAATAGCCACTGCATCATTATAATGAGTTTTTAATAATTGTAAAATTTGCTCCCGTTTGAACTTAGTTTCATATCCAAAAGTTTCTTCAAATTTTCCAAATTGTTTCTTTAGTTGGGATTTTACAATTCCTATTTCAGTGGCATGTTTAGTTTTTGATCTAACTCCTCTGATTTCAAATTCACCCTTATGAAGTTTATCATGACAATCTATACATAAAGTAATTAAATTTGATGGCGTATCCGTTCCTCCATTACTTTTAAATATAATATGATGAACATGAAGTTTACCCTTCTTAGTTCTACACTTCTGACATTGGTAATTATCTCTATGTAAAACATATGCTTTCACATTATAAAAACCTTTCAATGCTCCATTTTGATAATCTAACCCGAAAACATTGGGATTACTTATCTTATGAATATCAAAAGAAGCTAATTCTACTATCCATTTTGATACCGGTAAAATAGATTCAACGAATTTCTTTTCCTTCAAATGTGAATCTACCTTAGATTTAATACTTGGAGCTAACCTATCCTTTCTTCTCATCGAAGCTCTATTCTGCCATCTTGGTTTTCTATACCTTAGTTTTCTTCCTCTACGGGCAGTACGGTACATCCTACGCCGCATCATTTTTCTAGAAACATCCTGTCTAACACTGATCTCTGATTGATAAATAACTTTTCCATTTGCAGTAGCAGCACAACCAATAGTCTTAGTTCCAGTATCCATTCCGGCCACAACTTCCTGAACACTTTCTTCACAGTCCCACAAAAGTTTAATTGTAAATGGGGTTCTCCTGAGCACCTTTGCCCTATCAGCCTTAAGAAGATGCTTAGCTTTTGCTGGTTTACAGGGCATCAAAGGAGTTCCACTTTTATTGACTACATACACATACATGGCTTTAAGCCTCCCTGTGTATTAGGATTGTGCGTATCTACTACATTGGAGCTGTAATAGAATCCGTCTTCCCCTCGATCAGTTAAACTACCTTTAAAATGTGGTTGACTGTTCCATGCCCAGGAACTGTTTACAGTGCCACGATAGAGCCTCAAACTAGGGCGGCATTCAAGGGTATCTATATGTAATTTAACATCTACTAACATTCTAAGCTCCTATTAGTGATCTGGTGACCTTATATCTTTTGGCAGGCCACTTATTCTTCTTTGCTTTCGCCATCAACTATATCATCCAAATTCTGTCGCAGTCGACCGATTACAACTTCCTTATCCATCGCAGACAGCGATTTAAGATCCGCAACTATTTGTTGATCACCCTTTACCAAACTCTTAACTTTCTTCCTGCCACTACCATCACCTAGAACAACTTGATAGTTAGTTTCTTTTATCAGCGGCGGCTTTTCTCCGCCAAACCCAAGACTGTCCGCAGACTTAACTATCTGTTCTTCATCATTTCTTTTCTCTATTCTAAGCTTTCTTAAAGTCTCAAAAACACCAAGATTTGGAACTCGATAAGCATTGCATATTTTTTCACATTTCAAACAAACAAAAGTTATCTCCTTCGCATCATTAACTCGCGGTTGAGCAGCTGCATCACAACAAGCTGATCGATAACTAAATCTATGCTCAACAAGTTCTAAATCATCTTCGTTCCACAACACCTCTCTCTGCTTTGTGCCCATGAATATATAATCTAAAATCCATGTAGCAACAAAAGGATCATTTACCTTTTGCTCTTTCTTAAATTTCTTGATAACTTTCTCAACAAAAACTGCTGTAATTCTTTCATTAACATTCTCAACTTCATTTTCATACTTATCTCGAAGATCCTTCAACACCTTGAGTAAATCACCTCGATGCTTAAAATATAGCAATCTAGTGGTATTCTCCCACTCTAACTTTTGAAGTGTCTTATTAGCCATACTCCTTACTTCCTTTTACGGATAACCTTTCTTTTAGTACTAACTTACTATTCCAAAAATATCCCGCGCCCCACAAAGAACAACATAATATTTCTTTCTATCAAGTCCAGTACAATGCAAACCCCAAGGGACGCTAATGTCGAATAATACCTGAATTCCTGGTTGCAACACCTTTGGAGTAGAATGATACTTCCCCTTAAGATCCATATATCCCGGACCTATAGATAAGATAGTCCCAATACCATTATGATACTTTTTCCTAAGCTGCTCCGGAAGATGTATTAAGCCCTCTTTTCCTAACTTCTTGGGAGGGGGATCCGGCCAAATAAAAACTAAATCTCCCAACATCTGATACGGAAATTGTAACCTGCCTTTTTTGTTATGCCAGGGTGTTTTACATGTAGTGCTCATAATTGCTCCTTTGCTATCCCATACGAAACGAGGCTTCTCAATTTGGCATCAATCATTTCTTTCTTCTTCCCATTACGATAGTTTTGTATAGCTGTTATACAAAGTACAAACCCCATAATAGTAAGCCCCCAAAGCCCTTTATAAATAGTAACCACAGAAAAGATAATATTCGTTGCAGAGTAAAACAACCACCATCTATAATGCCTCCTAACCAAATTTAAAGCTAGAATAATCAAAATCGCAGCAGTCACATCAAGTATTTGAATGAAAGTATCCATTTAATCCTCCAACAATCTTTTCAATTCAACTTTAATCTTCTCTTTATCCATCTCAAACTCGTCGTTCCAAATGATATAAAATTTATACCCTCTTTCTTCAAAAAACTTTCTTCTTTCCTCACTATCATCCTTAACATCGTACCAAGGATTGTCATTACAATGCCAAAATCTATTATTATATTCTACTACTATTCTTTTGCTTTTGTTTATAAAATCAGGAATTTTCCCGTCAACAATATAACTACCATCACCCACGAATAAAAATGCAAGAGTATTTTTTTTCATAAATTCAATAATTTTTTGTTCCTCTTTATTAGGTGAAAGTTTCTGCGACTTTCTTAATGAAGCGATCATCTTTTCTACATTCCTGCGATTCTTCATAGGATTATTTAGCAGCATCCGCTCGCTTTTTTTTCTTCTTTGTTCAGGATCTTGATTTGCTTCCAGTATCTTTTCCACCATTTCCTGCCTTTTTTCAGGATCAGCCCAGCGTGCCCGGCTATCTTTACTCATCTTTTTTCTTAATGGTGCACTCTTCTCGGAATCCTGAAAAAACTTTCTCCGCCCTCTTTTTAAAGATTCATGCCTAACATCAACATCAGAACAAGAATAAGCAGCGATGTTACCCGGAGTCTCTGCTATCTCTATTTTCTTAAGCTCAACATCCATCTTTATAGGAACATCTGAAATAATCTTTGAATTAGGCTTTATATTTTTCTTTTTTCTGTTCTTTCCTGAATATATATTTGCACATTTTTTAGAATGAAACTTCTTTTTCTCCCAAACACTGGATTCAAAAGGAACATCACAGTTTAAACAAGCTCGCATTTCCCTATCCACATTGTATTCAATAAGTTTTGAATGAATGTGCCGATAAATAACATAACAAAGATTTTCTGCCGTAGGTTGATCCAAGTAATAATTTAATACGTTATGATCAAACCTCTCTAGAATATCCTTCAACCATTTCTTAACCACAGAAAAATTTATCACCCAACCAGTAGGAGAAAGATTTTCTGATTGTAAAGTTACCCAAACAACCCAACGATGACCATGTAAATTATCACATTGAGTATTTGTACCTTCAAGAAAATGAGCTGCGTCAAACTCACCTTGAACTTTAATTTCATACATATCATTTTCCTCTCGTAAGATAAAATATTATGGCCACCAAAATTGCTATTGACCAAAGCCACCAATCAACACCTTTAAAGAATTTCTGGAACATCGTTTCCCTCAGATTTTAACTTCTCTTTCCCATCACATACCCAGAGTTGACCATCCCAAGTCACCTCCACAGAAAGAACCTTTATTGTAGGATACAAACGATAAATTTCTTCTAGCATCTCCCACATTCCTCGATACGTATTCACAGGTCTCTTTACTTCGGGAGCTTGTCCTTCTCGTAAAAGAATTATCCACCTACGTTCAACAGTGTCTGCCATTTCATCTCTCCACTTCGTATAATTCTACCAATCATTCATTTCGGTTCTTCTATCCGCATCCAATGAGTAACTTTAAATCCTTTGGCCGATCCCATAGCCCACCCATCATCGTCAAGCCACGATTCAGTAAAATCTGTTGATCCCTCCTTATAAATTACCCATACTAAAACGTTCTCATGCTTGTGCGGCATTTCTTTGAAACAATTTATCCAGTTCATTTCACTACTCCCAAGTTTTAATTCTTCTCCATGTTCAATCCCAGATTACAACTAATCCAATAATAACAAAAAGTCCCATCCCACAGGAATCAATTTTGTAATAAACCATCATCGCGGCAAGACCAAATAAACCAATACTTGCCAATCCTTTTCCAATTTTCATCTTGTTATCCTCTCATTCAATCTCTTCAACCTCATATATTTCTACCAGTTATTTATTTCTTCACTCCTTTGTCGTATCTCCTCTCTCGTAAAAGAAATAATATCTAAACCCATCTCTTCAAGTTTCTTAATAGTTTCTGGACTTATCTCATTGATAATACCTTGACCATACAAGTGACACTCCTGCGCCAAAACTGCTAATTCTTCAATATTTGTATTACTCATCTCACTTCTCCACTTCGTATATTTCTGGAAATCCTCTGTAGGCTTCTCCGGCACCCATACCTGCTCCCACTAAAAATCCTTTATCTTGATACTCCCAACCAACTATGTCAGGCTCTTCTGCATTATTTTTTATTCTCAAAGCAACTTTATCCACTAAAACAGCGGTATATATTTCTGAAGATTCATACCCGGATAAAATCTTTTTTGCTTCAACAAGAGTATTTCCTGTTTCTGCACAATCATCTACTATAATAACATTTCTGCCACAGATATCTTTTCTTGACAAATCTAGGGGTACCATTAATTTTACTTCACCCCGAGATTTCATCTCTTCTCCATAAGATTTAAGTCCTATATGCCCAATTACCACATCTGGTTGATGATAAATTGGACTACCTGGAGTAATTTGAAGGGAGTATAAAATTTTCAGCAATTGGTACGCAGCATAGGCTCCGCCTTTCAATATTGCAACGATAGCTAAAGGATAACCTATCATATTTATCTCCCTTGCCATCTTTTTCAAAGCGGCATCAACACCTTCTTGATCCAAAATTTGCTTAAGTTTAGTTGCCAAGACATTCATCTCCTACTATACATATTATCATCTGAAAAACTTTAGTCCAGTAAACTCTATTATTTTTACCACTCGTTACACCGTGACAACTATTACAAAGTGGTATAAAATTATCCGGATCAAGATTCTCTTTATCATAATCTATATGATGAACATTGAGAGTATGGCCTACTTGTTCCTGAGTTAGTTTACATATCATACAAGTATGATCGTATCTTTCTCTAACAAGTTCCTTGAATTCTTCATTAAATTCAAAAGGATAAGGAAGATTCCCGATCCCTCCTTGCCAATTAGATGCTTTCGGACCACACTTTCCTGTATGAGCAATCGACATCCTCTTTCTATACTCTGGATCTTGCCACCGGAGTAATTGCACTTTGCTACATTCCTCACTATCGTGGCTCTCACTATTCTTTCTTTTAGCTTCATCAGATTGAAACCAGTTATCACCTTCTCTTCTTGCTCTCTTCCAATTTTCTACCTGTTCCCTAGAAAGTTTCCTACCCATATGAAAGATAGATCTTTTCTTTTTCACTTGCTTTGCTTTCTCCACACCCATAATTTCTTCATAAGTTTTCCCTCTTATTTTATCCATACGTCCACTTCTTAATTCTTCTGATTGTATAAGTGTATCTGGAAATTCTTTCATGTACTCTCTCACAGTCATATTATGATAATTTCGAAGATGAGTATTACTAATACTCTTAAAGTGCTTTTGACATAATCTACAAACCACAAAATCAATCCCTTCTATATCATTCATCCATTTTCTCCACCTTCTCAACACTACTCACACTCTCTGACTTTGTAACAATAAATGCAGCATCTGCTATGTTCACTAATTCTTCATCCTGGCTTATTATAATAAATTGCAAGCCCATTGTCTTAGCCAAATACTGAGTCATCTCCCGCACGGCTTCTGCATTTTTCAACCCATGAAGATTGCGAAATGGCTCGTCACATAAAATAACCGGCCGCGTTCTCTCATATTGAATTGCCCACAAAATTATCCTAAGAGCAAAAGAAACAACATCAGCTTGACCACCACTAAACTCATCATCTCTTGGAGAAAATCTTTCTCCATCAATAACAATAAACATGTTAACTTCAGGTTGATTATGGGATATGTTGCCCTCTAATTCAAATGAATGATTATCTCCAAATACAAATTTAAGAGCCTGGGTAACCAGAACCTCAACAACTTCTTCAAACTCCTGTTGAACTAAAATACCAACAGTATTCATCACAGCAAGGGCTTTTTCAAGATTAACGAGATGGTCTTGATGCCTTACAATCTCAACTCCCAACTTCTCAACTTTATCCTCAAGAAGTTTTTGAGTAGCCTTCTTCTCGCTCAAAAATTTTTCGTATTTTGTTAGATCCATTATCAACTTCTATTCTTTATATCCCAATCAACCGTAATATTTTCCTTAACATTCCAAACTTCACTTTTTTGCCCTGTGAACATTTGCTACAATCTGGCAAACCGTCTTCATCATAAGCTTCACAACCGCCAGTGCAACCTGCCGATTCTAGTGTTTCCGGCTCGTATTCCCCATCAAAATC
>Ga0307928_10000809_pt1 | contig 23527 bp, 57 predicted proteins | sample AceLakmetagen232_FD_201815 | JGI IMG/M metagenome (GOLD analysis project Ga0307928, IMG submission 201815) | Saline water microbial communities from Ace Lake, Antarctica - #232 | ecosystem: Environmental > Aquatic > Non-marine Saline and Alkaline > Saline | place: Antarctica: Ace Lake... | reverse complement strand
AAGGGACATTTGACCGTCTACCATAGAATACCACAAGGCAAGGACCTTGACGATCCTTGCCCGGTAGTATCATTATGAAGAAGGAGGTTCTGTATAATGGATATTCTGCCGATGATTGTAAAGCTACTACTGCTGCCGTTGTGTGTGTTTGCATTGCTGGCATTAGTTAAACTTGCCGAACTTAATAAGAGTCAAATAAGATAACACTGAGCAAGCGCCGTCGGGCGCTTGCCCGGTCGTATCATGCCACAAGGAGGCCGTATAATGCGAGTATATGATGAGTTGACAACACAAGAGCAAGCGCAAGCAGAAGAGAAGGCATTGAATAACCTCTTGAGTGCAGTGACCGAAGGGGCGGTAAGATTCAATGATGAGTTAAACGGTGACGATCTACAGGCGCGAGTCGACGCGGCGTTTGACGAGGCGGAGGCAATGCACACTCCCTGGTTCTCGCACGAGTATATCATGGACACCTGCGAGGTAGAGCTGCGGGGCATGGCGCAGTGTGATGCCGAAGCCGCATTATATCCGGGCAGGGGGGAGTATATTATAAGATTGTAGCAGGATAACACTGAGCAAGGGCCTTTGGCCTTTGCCCGGTAGTATCACGTCAAGGGAGGGACTATAATGGCACAACGTGAGTCGCCAAAGCAGTACAGTAGAAGACTGTCTATAGATGCTGCACGGAAACGCCGATATGCAGCCATAAAACGGGGGGACAGATGCACGGAGGCCTACAATCAAGGCTTGATACACGCCTATCAGCAAGAGCAGGGTCTCCGTCGCCTGTACTGGGACAGATAGGGTAACACTGAGCAAGCGCCTTCGGGCGCTTGCTCGGTAGTATCATAACAACGGTACACCGAGTAGCACAACCTGGCGAACCTTGACAATAGAATAAATGAAAGGAGTATGATGAGAATGTCTTTACCATTGCAAAAGTCGTTGTTGTATGCAGGGGACAGGCCGGAACTGCAAAGACTGGAAGGACTCGTGACGAGGGTATTATTGGCTTCTCCTCCGGTCGTGAGTTTGCCTTCCTCGTATGTCCTGCAACACCGGGAGGACTGTGTGAGCGAAGCGCTGTTGGCATTACTGAGTGAGAATCCCTCCGAGTTTGAGGAGTATAACGGGAGGATTCTCTTCGGAACTAATGCTTGCTGTAAAAGAGCAGTGCAGAGGTATGTATATCATAACTTTGCGAAGGTAGACTTGACCGCGATTCCTCTGAGCAATGCGGAGAATCTGGCAGGAACCTCCCCCGATCCGTTGGCTGCAACCATAGCGAAGGACCGATTGGGCACGCTATATCAGAGTGTTGAGGACTATTGTAACACCGGGGCAGGTTACAGGAGATCGGCAGGATATAGGAGAATTCTGCTAAAGGCTGTAGCGGTTGAGGGAGGCGCGGCAGACAGTCCCCCAGCGTCTTCGGCTACTGAGTATAGGCAAATGCTGAGGGCCAGAGAGCGGGTACAAGAGCTGGCCGCCGATATTCTGGCCACAGAGGGGGAGGATCTGAAGAGGTTACTCTCCAGAGAGATGCCTCCCTATGGTGGGGCGCTGTACAGGCAAGCAAAGTCGGGTCGGTTCGCAAACCCGGTGCAGGTCTTGACCGGGTAAACTGTTCGCCAGGTTGACAGGGCAGGAGTTAGACTAATAGACTCCTGCCCTTTTCTTTGTCTATATGTTAAGTGTCAACATTCGGCGGAATTCCCTTATACTATGTGAAGGCGAACATAAGACAGAGTAGGGAGCGAGGTGCCAACAAGTGAATATCGGAGAGAATGTCAAAGGCGAGATCAAAGACGGGAAGTTGACCTTGACCATAGACTTGAGCGCGGCGGGAACGGTTAGCCGGTCTGGGAAGTCCTCCGTGATCGCGTCAACACGGGGCAATAAGCGGATCGGGGAAGGTGAGCAAGAAGTCACCATTGGCGTAAACGTCTACCGGGCGCGGGCATAGTGGGTCGATGCTTGCCGGTTTGAACACCGGCAGGCGTGGGTAACACTATACAGAAAGGTGGTGCTATGATGGATGGGAAGATACTGTGTACTGAGTGCTACAAGGAATTGACTGATGATGAGCTTGAGGCATACCCTTTGCAGTGGCAGTATAGTGGTGATATGTACTGCTTTGATTGCCGTGTTGATCCCGAGGATACAAGGGAGGCCGTGCAATGAAAAGCCGATATTGGAATGTAAAGTGGCCTGGTTCCCCTTATGCTTGGGGCCCGTTCGATTATCACGAGTCGATAACAGAGCGAGAGGTGCGGAGGGAACTACTGGTACAAGAGCGCAAGGCCGGATATGACAAGAAGAGACTGCCAGTAGGTTTGCAGGTTTACCCTGCGTAACGAGAGATAAGTTGATAAAACAAAGGGAGGTCGTGGTATGAAAACAGTTGAGATAAAAAGCTACCAGTATGATGAATTGAGCGAGGATGCTCAAGAGCGGGCGCTGGAGCAGATGGCCGAGATCAACGTTGATGACTACGAATGGTGGGATTGTACCGTCGAAGGGTTTAACGGGCAAATGCAAGACTATGGGATTGACGGGAAAGATTTATGCTTTGACTCCGGGCGAGGGCGCTATGCTTACTGGAGTGATGCTGTAGTCAGTCCAGAAACACTCTTTGATAAGCTAAATGGTGAGGGCTGGCACATAGACCGTAGACGCAGATTTGTACAGGCTATACAGGAATATCTTGGTATAAGTACGCAACCTTGGTATAACCACCATAAAAATATGTTTGACTGGAGCGTTTACGATTACTTTGGAATGTTCCCTGATGTAACCTCCGAAGTGGCAGAAGCGGATGAACGGGAGGCGCTAAAGCTACTGGAGGACTTATGTGAGTGGCTGGCAGATAAGTTTCATTCGTTACTGCGTGAATTGGATAACGAGTACGATCACCAGTGCAGCAGCGAAGCCGTTGAAGATACAATCAGAGCGAACGAGTATAGCTTTACCGAGGACGGGAGCAGGAAGGTTTACCTGTAAGAAAGTGCGCGGTTAAGTGTCAGTATTGACTCCGAAATGCTTATTATAGGTGAAGGTGAACATAAGACAGAATGGAGGTCGTGAAGATGAGAACAGAAGGCCGCAAACGGATTATCAATACAGCAACGATGCTTGAGCGTAGGAAAGTACGCCAGCCCTGGACGAGCTTTGAGAGAGCCGTGTTAACGGCTGCAATGCTACTCCAGACTTGCGAGAACGACGAAGACTTTTGTGCAGGGCTAAACTTTGGTGTCGAGCGCGGAGATTTCCCCCGCGTAGCTGCTGACAATGTCCGCCGGTGCTTGCAAGTATAACGGTCGGGGCCTGCCCCTCCACCAGAGAGGTAGGCGCAGGCTGTTACTGAGACACAAGGAGGCCAGACAGATGCCAATGACGCCAGAACTGAAAATCGCCTATAAGCAGGTGATCGCCGACGTGCAGGCACGACAGCAAGCACTCGAAAAGAGGCCAGTCTTTGATATTGATGTTGAATGGGCCGAGGAACTGTCGCGAGTTGTAGAAGGCCTTGAGCAGGTCGCGAAAGAATCCGCCAAAAGCTAACAGTCGGCACCTGCCCTTCCTGGGCAGGCGCGGGTCGTTAGACTGAAGGGAGGCGCGACAGATGGCACGAACAGTAGCTGAAATCAAGTCGGAGACCGAAGACGTACGGTGGCAGATACGGGACGCAGGAGATGTCATTGACAAGGCACGGGATGAGTATCACTTACTCATAGTGCGGAAGGCAGACCTGACGAAGGAACTCCTGACGGTGCTGGAGGGGCAAGTGATCTAACGGTCGGCGCTTGCCCCTTGTCCAGCAGGAAGTAATTACAGGTAGGAGTCAAGGTCCTACCGAGGGGCAGGCGCAGGTTGTTACCTCAAATCGGGAGGGGATGCCAAGCTAATGCTATGCTGGCTGTAACGGTCGGCCCCTGTCCTACCGGGAGGGCAGGGACGGGTTGTTATTACGCAGACGGGAGGTGCAGCAATGACGCAGGGAGGGAGCTTATTAGCGCCTCGCACAAGAGAAAGTTATCAAGCAGTAAATAAGTTCAGCGGTGAGACCTGCGGACACCGACACCGGACACGGCGAACAGCGGAAGTTTGCATTGCAGGTATGAGGCATAAAGCCTGCCTATTCAGAGTTTATCGTGTTGTTGAGGCTGAGGGATACGATCCGACCTATTTTACTCTAAAAGGAATGTGACGAGATGATATGCAAAGACTGCAATGAAGAGATCGTAGTGGTGGAGACTGCTTTGGTTCAAGAGGAATACCCGACAGATGCAAAGGGAAATGCTATTTGGGACGAGGGGCAGGAGTGGGAGGACGGTGTAACCGAGCACGGAGACAGTCATTTCAATACCTATTGTTGCTGCGATGAGGGCGATCCCGAAGCCTGCCCGTATGAGTTTCAACCGGCTACGGGGTTAGTGTTGAAAGAGCCTCACCGATGATCAACCGTAGGAGCTAATGGGCAAAGATTAAGAACGGAGGTGCAGGAGAATGGCTGAATCATTAAGAGATGCGTTGGATGGTATTGGGTGGTCTCATGTGGGGCTGGCTGGAATAGTGGCGGTGATTGGGTTTTTGATTTACCGTGCGGGGGTAGCACGGGGTAATGTTGGGCGTGGGTTTGACTATAACAGAGGTCGGAGGTGGTAGCCGTGTTATGGTGGGCAGAGGTTTGCTTGCTGGTGGTGCTGGTTCCGATAGCGATCTGGCAGGGCACGGTTGCGTTGCATAGTCTGAGAATCAAACTGAGAGAAGAGGAGGTCGGATTTCGTGGACACAGTTGAATATCGGGCAAAAACTTGTGAGGAGAAGGTCCAAGGGGAAATGCTGGATCGGGTTGCGGACATTCGGAAGTTATGGGATTTGGCTTGTTCCGGGGATGAAGAGGGCGACGAGGAGTTAGGAACACTTAACGAGTATGGACTATGCTTTGACTATGTGGCCCCTGAGCCGTTTGGTGGTGATGATGGTGAAGAAGAGGAGGGCGAAGAAGGATACTTCCGGTATCAATTATCCTGGGGCGGTCCTTCTGATGAATTCAGGTTCTTCTGTGATGGGGGGCTTGAACCGTACCGGATAGAATACTGGTTCCTTGACTGGTTCGATGGGGCCAGCGTAATTCTGCACGACGAGGACAGAGACTTGTTGATGCAGATATTCTATGACTTTGAGGGTATGGGTATGGTACAAAGTGAGTTTGAGAATGCGTCTGAGTATTAGTATGCTGGGCCGGTGCGCTCGTGAAAGGCGGGCGTACTGGCCGGGTGTACTATAGACAGGAGGTGACAAGCAATGCCGAAGTGCAAACACAAATGGTGGACAGTGTGCGTTGACTTTGAGCGGGGTGCCTCACATCAGAAATGTAGGCTATGTGGTGCTGAGCGCATAATGACACGAGAAAAGAAACGGCAGCAGGAACAAGCTGTTAGCACAAACAAAGAGGAGGAAGAAAATGCCGGGAACATTTGACAATGAAACAAGACTGTACTTATTCGATGAGTGGTATGATGAGGGGGACTGGTTTGAGGACGAAGATGGTTTCCTGTACATTGTGCCTGTCGGTGACGGCGCGGAGACAATCGGGCCGGATAATGAGACTGAGGATTGGCTGAACGCCTATTATCGGGATAACGAAGAGGAGGGTTGGGTGCCCCACCCAAGTGATGAGTTACTTAAGAAGCACGGGTTGCACACTATCCCCCCTGTCCTTCGTCGGTTTAATCCATACGACGGTTATTATCACGCCTGAGGAGGTAGTAACAGTGAGTGATCTTATCTGCGAACAATGTGGGCAAGAAGTAGAGGTTATTAGTATTGAACGGGTAGTGTATAGCTACCCTGTTGACGCTGACCGGACAATAATTTGGCACCAAAGCTCAGAGGGTGAGTTTTTAGACTCAGAGAGCCAAGAGGTAAGATGCGGTTGTGCCATCTGCCCTTATAAGATAGGCTTAGAGGGCAGCGTGGTACTTAGCGAGTAACAGGCGGCACTCTTAGGGAATGGTTGAGCTTTTACCGGAGTCCCGTGGAAAGTGTCAGTATTGACTCCGAAATGCTTATTATAGGTGAATGCAAATAGAAAGGATGGAGGTGACAAAAGTGGACACAGCGTTACAACAGGTTGAGAGGGCCTACGCAGATTCACAAGAACCCCCTGTGTATAGTGACCGTATCTTGGATTGGGAAGGCGTCACGATAGCACCGTCAAACAGGGACGAGCTGGCTTCCTGCCTCTGGGCGATTGGTCAGTACAATGACTTTGACCACGAATATGTATTGGATGTGCTGGCCGACTACCCTGGGTTGACAGTCAGAATAGCACGGGAGAGTTCGGTAGCATTGTACTTTGATGGCTTCGCGTCGTCTAATGATCTGGTCGTGTTGGTTCAACGGTTGAACCCGGATGAGTCTGGTATAGAATCAAATCCTGATGATAAACAAGAATACTCGCTTCGTTGCTGGTGGGATTAGTCACGGGTGATAAAGTAACCGCCTGAAAGGGGATCGCGAAGATGGCACGAACAGTAGACGAAATCAAGTTAGGGATAGCGGAGGTAGATGTGAAAGCGGATGCCATAGTGTACGCCGCGAGGTCGCTGGCCCCCCGTGACCGGGATGCGTCGGAAGCCCTTGACAAAGTACGGGAGGATTGGCACCTGCTTATGGTCAAGAGGGCAGACCTGATGAGGGAACTCTCTGAAAGGAGGTCGCGCGATGAGTAACGAAAATGCTTTTCAGCTTTTGATAATCGGGTTGTGCTTGCTGCTTATCGCTTGGGGACTTTTTGAGGCTTGGTTTGATGCCTATTTAGTAACCGAAGATTTTGGCATCTTGCGTCCTCAGTTTAACGAGTTATACCACCAGGTTCAAGAACACGAGCGGGCGATAGTCGTATTGCAAGGAGAAGAGAGGAGAGAATAATGGCTTTTGTGCTGGATTGTTATTTAGAGATTGATAAACCTAAATACACAAAGCGTGAACAGGATGCAGAGCCTTCGGCCCTGTTGCGGGCTACCGAGAATGAGTTAATGAGAAGCAGCCTATTAGGATGTCCTATTCGTGGTTTTATATGTAGCGACGATGAAGCAACGGATATGGAATCGTTTTATAGGTTCTTTGGCATTACTATTATGCTTGAGGGGCAACCGGATAAATCGCTTCTTGCTAACGTGTCTTACTTCAAGGTGCCTTGGGGTGGTCGACTGCACCCATGTGGGGTGCAGACCATTGGTGGGGCAGTACAGAGTGTTTATATTCGCTATCAGGCTATGCCAGCACGTTCGGCGTCTATACGATTTCACGGTCTTACCGGGTCTGCCCAACAGGAGACTATTGACAGATAGTATACCTGATAATGAGGAGTGGCACGATCTTGAGTCTGTGCGATGGGATGGGGTCAATAATGATTAAGTATTCTCGATATATTCGTGCCAGGTTTGACTCGGAAGGGGATATGCAGGGTGTGGCTAACAGAAGCGATGCACTACAGGCGCTTAAGAATGGTTATGATATACACCTTCTAAGTAGCCGGAGTGCAATGTCAGGGATGGTGTTGGTTAATGTAATTCAGTATTTTGGTGAATATCGTGTTAAGGATGAGACTAAGGATACAGGATTATTAACAAGTGGCCGTCTGACAGAATATGAAAATCCAGAAGCTGCACTATCAGCAGCGATCCAGACGGTAGAGGCTATTGAGGCACGATATGAAAGGAGCGCGGGAGGTGGGATATTGTGAAAGTACGGAAGGGGCAGATAGTGGAGTGTAGAGTCAGATATTATCTTGACGGTGAAGCACTTTCGGAACCGTATACTGTGTTTGCGAATGTACTCTCAGACGCTACTGAGCGCAAGTCTGGAAGTTGCCGGATGAAAGCACTCAGCTATGGTCAAGAGTTCACAGTGGCCGTCTCTGATATTATAAAGACTTTGCCGGTAGTATCCTGATAAACGGGTGATGATATGGACAATAAAGAACTGGCATCTCTACAGACAAGATATAATAAGCTCGCTGACGATGCTGAGGCTGTGGGCATTGAAATCAAGTGGGTGACTGTTAGTGGGGGCTTGCGTCTTCCTGTGCAGGTGACAGAGGAGTCGAAGAGAAGAGATAAAAGGTTTGCCAAGCTGCCAGATTGGTATCGGTATTCTCGTACAGCACAGATTATTGAAAACGAATTGACCGGAGGTGAAGACAATGGGGACTGAGAAGACTGAGAAGATTGTGGGTAAATTAGTGTTTGCCGTTTGTGGAATGGGGGCTTCCGTGCAGGTATTATTTGACAACGGGGATGTGGAGGAGCTTCCAATTCATAGACGGGACTTTGATAAATGTGGTGGGCTTATGTATAAGCAAGTGGTATGGAAACACGAATATGGCAGGATGCCAACGATAACGGGGGTGGCATAATGATATTGGTGGCTGTAGTAGTGGGAGTGATAGGTGTGGCGTGTGGTATTCTGGCAGTGTTTGGGTGTATGTTGAGCAGCCAGATAAGCCAAATGGATGAGATGCTTGATAACGATATTATGTGGCGAAAGAGGCTGGCCCAACAAGTGTCCAGATTAAGACACGGAGGGGGTAAAGATGAATTCAAACGCGGTAGAGACTAAGCGTATTATAGAGCGTGATACATGGGAGGAAGGTCTTCCCCGTCTGGGTGGGCATGGCACTGTATTGACTTGGGATCGTATGGGAGAATTTGACCGACTTATTATAAATGGGGAGAGTCTTTGCAGCGGTAACGATGTTCGGATGGGGGGTTGGTGGGTTACCTACTTTTTACTTTGTAAGATATTAGGACCTCCAGATAACCGAATGGGTGATGGTGTTTTCGCTGAGAATGAGCAGGAGGTGAAGAGAAGTGATAGCTGAAGCGCGTGATGCTATTTGTTCAATGTATCAGAATGGTTTTGTTGGCAATGATGAGTTCAAGAGTCAGGCATTCGCTTTCGCCTTGTTGGAGTGGCGGAACAGGGCACTTGTGGTTGTTACCAGTACACCCCATTGTGATATTTCTGGTGCCTATGCTAAGGCAGCTCTTGACTGGTCACCAGCTATCTTTGGGGAGATGCTTCATATTTGTAATGAGTGGAAACTACCCACAAAGATGGACAGGCTACATAGAGTGGTCAGTAGTGTGATTGGTTTGGGGCTGCTTGAGCCTGGAAACGCGCTCTAAGCCCCTGGTTGAAAAAGGTGGGCTTTGTATCACATTCTCTCTGGAATCGCCTAATATGGTGTTTTTATAGCAAGAGTGGGCACTGTAAAGGGAAAGGAGGTTGTAGCGAGCATCTACCAAAATAGTATGATTAACCCATTTGAGAATGAATATCTGGTACAGGAGATTGAGTTTTACAATCTGCCCGGCGAATATGATGAGTCGCCAGTGCTGGTAGACTTATGTGAGCCAAGAGGCAGACTGGACGACTACTTTAATAAGAATTGGCGAGTGGAGCTATCAGTACGAGTACCACGGATGGTGGTGAATGGTCAACTCTGGATGAGCTTGACCCCGATGGAGTTACAATCTAACTGGGTTCCGATCAAGAGAGCGCATGGCAAGGTGGTGATAGCCGGTCTTGGTTTAGGCTATACAGCTCTACGGATGGCTGCAAAGCCCTCAGTGGAGTCAGTAACAGTAGTAGAGATAGACTCAGGAGTTATCGGCTTCTTCGAGGCGATGTTTTCCACCCGCCCTGAGTTTGAGAAGATCACGATTGTCCGGGGAGACGCCCGTAAGATAGTGCCCGGCTACGAGGCAGATTTCGTCTTCGTGGACATCTACAGTGTTATGTGTGGTGACGATATGTTAGAGGATATTCCGACGTTCTGCTTGGAAGGAGCATACGATTGGGAGGCAGTACACTTCTGGGGTCAGGAGCAGGTGGTGTTGACAGGAGTAGGAATGGGCTTAGATGTTCAATTTACCACTGAAGAGTTAGAATTAGTGATTCAGTGGCAGCAAGCAGATGATGGTAAACTATTCCAAATGCAGGACTTACTCGATGACGGGGGATACGTTGAGGACTTTCTAACGGAGTTAGGACGGATTGATTAAGGAGGCAGTAAGATGGCTGGAAACTTAGAGCCGGGAGTCCAAGTCAGTTTCTGGATAGGCCGGAAGCGGTTTCGGGGTACTTTCTCACGCATGGATGGCCCTATGTATGTAGTAAAATCTGAGAGCCTTCACGAGGAATCCCGGGTAGACGCCGCAGACATCATCTGGGGAACTCAGCAGACGCCCGGAGAGAAACCCGACTATAGCGGCTTGATAGATGATATAGGAAACCAATCAGATGAGTACAAGGCTGAGCGTGACGCATTACAGAAAAGAGTAAAGAAGCTAGAGGGGGTACTCAGGTACATTCGGAGCAACCTGATGGCATCTCGCGATGAGATAAGAGTCGCATTGGAGGATGAACAAGATGATTAAGGAAGAAGCCATAGACAAACTATTAGCTGCACAGAAAGAAGTCGTAGTATCACTACAAGAGGCCCACGACAGACTAATAGACTTGGAAGAAAACGAAGCGTGGAGAGCGGTCCTTAGGTATGACTTCACCGAATGGGAAGAGCGCAGATTTAAATTGGCTCATGGAGCCGTCTTAATCGCCTTAAGCGAAGTGGATGACCTTCGTATTGGATTAGAACAGTTGGCAAGAAGTGACTATACTTTAGAGGGGCAGGAGGTTGAACAAGATGACTAAGGAGCTACTATCGGAAGTAGTCGGGAAAATGAACGAGGCGTGCGAGGGTACTATCATATTAAGGTTCAGTACGGATTCAGGTACTGGCTGGTGGTTGTACCACCAAACCCATATATGCCCTGGTGCAAACACCACAAGACGCTACAGCCCCATACTAACCATTTGCCAGCTCGTAGATTGGTGCGAGGCATGGCTGCGGGGCGCTGAGGAGATAAGGGCTATATTCGCCAAAAATGTTAATGGTTAGCAACACAAGCATCTGGATATACTAAGGAGGGATAATCAAGCATGGGGAGTTGGTCTTTTATAACATACTCCTTTCTCCTAGCTCCCTATGCAGCCATATTTTATGAATAAACAAGCGTGGAAAGAATGGGCACTGACAGAAGGTTCGGAAGCACTAACAAATATCATATTGGCTTGGGTTGCTATAGAGGCAAAAAGTGGATTCGAGCAATGGCTAATGGGTAACAGGCCCGCCTATCAAGGAATGAACTTTTTGATGGGGAAGTATATCCCAAGGGAGTTTCATTCGAGTTATACTCGTGAAAAGATGGAAGACGGTATTGAGTTCTTCCGCCTTGCCCTTCGTGACGATTATAATTCGCTGCTTGGATATGTAGCTGAAACATTTGAATGGGGTGGGTGTACTGAACCAGACTGTGGTGGGGCTGTAGCAGTCAAGTGGAATGCAGGTAAGATAACTATGGATGTTGTCTGTCTCAAGTGTGGAAAGGTCTATAAGACAGTGGGCGATTTTGGTGATAATGCACTGCTACGACTACGAGAATGAATGGATGAGTGAAGATGATCCGAAGGAAATATTATACAGTTGGATTTGTTTCTATCCCCGACCTATCAGATGAATGGGAAGATACGGGGGAGGGCGGATTAGAGTTCTGGCTTGTAGTACCAGAGACTAATATTGACGACCCAACACAAGTTCGAGGGGTGTGCATTACGGGTTTTCTGGTGGAAGTAACCGACTCCGATGTAATAGTGCCTAGCCCCACAGGAACATATATTGACAACAGGCTGCACATTACGAATATTGATGGGAGGCTTGAACCAGTAGGTCACTGCCCAATACAAGCTGCCGTTTGTATTGGTGCTACTGGTCGCACACCGTACCATAACACATTGGGACTGTGGCAGCCTACATACAACGACCTGACTGAGGACGGGCAGAGACTTTTTGATATGCTGACCGAGTTGTATGGTACACCGCCTGGAATTGTGACCGCCCTAGACACATAATATGAGACCGCAAATGATGAACTATATCAATGAAATGTTGGATTATGATAAATATGCCCCAGGACAATATGGTTGCTTGTAGGTCGCGTTACGATCTGTATGATATAATTAGGCGTCCTGAGCTTTACCCATATATTGAGTATGGCTCGCCCCCAGAAGCAGATTCAGAAATGGGGTTGGCTACTGGGGTGCAGACCATTGGTGGGGCAGTACAGAGTGTTTATATTCGCTATCAGGCTATGCCAGCACGTTCGGCGTCTATACGATTTCACGGTCTTACCGGGTCTGCCCAACAGGAGACTATTGACAGGTTGAGGTTAGCAGAGAATGAGGTATGGCCAGACCTGAGCGATGTTATCTTCTACATAGCACCAGCAGGCACGGAGGTTACACCGTTACTTGATATGGCTTATCTTGCAGCAGTTATAGCGAAAGGGCCAACATTCTATTTGTTCTGTGGTGAGATTAACGAGGATGGATGTTTTTGTCCTCTTAACGCACCATTGGCGGTTGGTAAGATAGCAAAAGATAAAGACCAGACTGTTGTTGTACCAAAAGCATCAGCAGAACTTGTGGCGTTGGCCGGAGCTTCTGTAATTGGTGTCCAAGATGCAGAAGAGCTTCGTGTTGCCATTGACGGAGGAGCGGAACAAGTAAAAGCCACCGATTATAATGCAGTTTCCAACATAGATTACCCACCGGGGGATGACTTGGGTGTAATCAAGGGTCAAGTCAAGGCAAAGGTTGCATTGGAGATCGCAGTGGCAGGTGGTCATAACTTATTGCTTGTGGGGCCTCCCGGAGAGGGGAAGTCGGCTTTGGCTAGTAGAGCCTATACTATTATGCCTCAGTTAAGTTTAGATGAGGCTATAGAAGTAACAGAGCTGTGGCACACTGCTGGTCGTGCAGATGCTCGTGACTTGCTTACCATACCCCCATTCGTGGTGGCCACGAAGAATACAAGTCCAACGGGGCTGCGGGGGGGAGGTGACATCACCGGCGCTCGACCAGGGCTTGCTTCGTTAGCCCACAAAGGCATTCTCTTTGCTGATGAGCTTTTTGAATGGGCGCGGTCAAAAATAGATTCACTCCGTATCCCCCTTCAGGATAAGGAGATTGTTATTAGCCGTAGAGACTGGCAAGTAACTTTTCCCGCCGACTTCCAGCTTATCGCATCGGCTAACCCTTGCCCTTGTGGTTATTGGGGCCACCCTGAGCACTCCTGTGAGTGCCATGAAAACAAAGACGGTTATTCGTCTGCTCGCGTGCGCTATGTCCGCAAGATGTCTGGCCCCATAATGGATCGTATTGACCTTAAGTGTTGGATGCCACCTTTGCTGGATGCTGCCTTCGATGAACCTGCTGGGGAGACATCATCGGTAATACGACAGCGTGTGATCGCTGCCAGGGTGATACAACAACAAAGATATGCAAACGTTAGTATAACCCGCAATGCTGAGCTGGGGCCGGGACTGTTTGAAAAGTTATGTAACGAAACCAATGGGGCTATGGACGTACTTAAATCAGCACGGGGTAGGTTGGGGCTAAGCACTAGAGGTATAGATAAGCTAAGAGGGGTGGCTAGGACCTGTGCAGACTTGAGGCAGAGTGAATATGTAGAAGCTGATGATGTGGTAAGAGGGCAGGAGTTTATGGGTATAGCATTACCAACAAAATAACCGAGGATTGGGATAAATGGATGTCAATAAAGATGTTAAAAATTGGTTGGAGATGATAAAGCAGTCTAAGAGCAGTAATACTTATGCTCTCTATAAGATGGTAATACATCAGATAATTGGTGAGTTTGGGTCTCCCGATCATTGGGGTGATTCAACTATCAATTCGTTTTTGGAATGGTGTGCTGGTAGGGAAAACAGTCTGTCTACACGAAATACGAAACTGCAAGTAATTCGTAGCTTTATTAAAAGTATGGGATTGGATATTTTGGTGCCGGAACAGGTATCTCATCCATCTCCCAACCCCAAAGTTGCATCGGTGGATAATGTAAAGGCCCTGGTAGGGAAACTCAAAGGAAAATACAGACTCGCTCTTCTACTGATGGCCGATGCTGGGTTACGGGAGGCTGAGGTTCGTCATCTTCGTTGGGATGATGTAGATGATATGTTGACTATCTATGGTAAGGGTAATAAAATAAGGATGATCCCGATTGCCACCGAGCGGTTATCAAATGCGCTTAAGCAAGGGCAGAATAATGGTAACAAGTATGTGGTCTCCAATGGAAATGGGAGTCCAATTTGTTCCGGTTGGCTCAGTAAAAAGATTGCAAAGGTCTCTGAAGAGTTGGGGATTGGGCGGTTGACAGCACATAGTTTCAGGCATCAATTCGCTGCCAGGGCCGTCAGGAGAGGTGTACCAGTAAAAGCCATTCAGGTTGCATTGGGACATTCTAATTTGGTTACCACAGACCATTATCTACGGTCACTTGTTGGGAATAATGAGTTCTTGGAGAAGAGTTTTGAGTGTTTTGATGTTTAATGTTATAGTCTAATGGATATAACTATATTAGGAGGCGAGACGGATGAACAGCGCACTACAAAGACTGGCGACATGGCTGGCAGACGAGCAGGAGCGTTGCACCGTGGCGAAGAGGCGGTACGTGGCGGACGAGAACAGGCCGATGGAGGATCACATGACCATACGAAAGCAGGCATTGGATGATTGCCTTGTAGCACTGCACAATGCCAGTGCCGATTAAGATACAACAGACCAACAGGGAGGCAGCAAAGATGGCAACGCAAGAGCAGGGGCAGGATATACAATTGAATATCGCGTTGGAGGAGACGGTCTGGCAGACAGAGATTGGCAAGGACGGGAAGGAACGCAAGTTCCGTAGCTTTTCGCCGGGGATGGTTATAACTTCGGCGGAGGTAGAAGGGGAAAAGGTAACCGTAAGCACCGCCGGCCTAAGCATAAACATTGGTATTGGCGGGCGGGAATGGACACTCGACTTGCATCCAATCGTCAATGCGGTTTGTGATGAATACTTTGGTGACAAAGACAACGCCGCCGAGTAAGATAGAATACAACAGACCAACAGGGAGGCGCGACGAATGGACATTGAACAGACGACAGCATCGTTGACGGAGTTACAGCACGAGATTGACAGTACGCGAAAGCACATAGGGGCGCATCAGAAAGACCTGGACAAGGCCCTCTTGAAGAAAGGGGCGCTTCGGGAACAACTTCTTGATCTGGCGAAAAAAGCTGAAGGCCTTTCCGGTGAAGAGAAGGCGGATGTATTGGCTGCACTGGGCGTGGCAATCTAACGGTCGGCACCTGCTGGTTTCAACACCGGCAGGCGCGGGGAGGAGAGATAGATGGCACTAACAGTTAGCATACTTGGAGGAATAGTAGTGGGGCAAATCGTTTATGGTATTCTATGGCCTGGCTATCGGGTTTGGCAGGTGCCGCCGGGCGGGGATGTGGTGCCCCGTATCTGGTTTGCTTGGGAGGACGCACCGGCTTGCGTTGAATGCTGGCATCGCGGTGACTTTGTGAGGAACTTCACGCGGGGCGCAGCCCGTTTTGTTGCTCCCCGAGTAGGTGACGTGTGGGGCCACAAAGAGGGTGGCTATTACCCCGCTGGCCGCACCGCCAAGGTGATAGCGATTAGCTACGATGATAAACCGTCATACTAACGGTCGGCGCTTGCTCATCTGGGCAGGCGCGGGTCGTTACTAAGACACAAGGAGGCGAGACTATGTTGACTCAAGCACAGTTGCACAAGCTAAGTGATACACTGATAAGCACCAACGACTCACTGGACGAGGGCCTCCTCCGCTGCGGACTGGAATCTGTTTCTCGCAAAGAGGAGGATGCAATCCAGGACGCGCTTCGGGAGGCAATGGGTATTCAGGCCTGTATAGGCTGCGGCGCCTGGGTTTATGAACTAGACGCAGACTTCTTCTGTGAGGAGTGTGCAGGCTAAAATGACCATCACACTTTATTGTCTACTGACCATCTGCGCGATAAGTGGGCTGCGGGTTCTGCCGAAAGCCTGGCGTGGCCTGAGGGAGAAGGGACTGATATGAGACTGTATTTCATGACTGAAGAGGAGCGAGACCGTGGTACATTTCTGTACTATACTTGCTGGATTAGCACTAGCCCGACGCCCCGTTCAAATGAGCGCCTTTCGGTAGGGGGCTACAATAATCTTGCAAAGCCTGCCGCCCTCGGCTTCCCCAAGCCTGGCAATGTGCGGGTTCTGGAGACTGGCCCGTGCGAGGAGGGTGCGTGATGGTTCCATCTCCGAATAGGTGCAGGACGATAAGCGGCAAAGTTCATTACCTCCGCCACCATGAATACTATTATCTATGTGGCGTACAATGTGACCCCGAAAGGGACGAGCGTGGCAATTGGCCAGTAACCTGCAAGCGGTGTAAGGCATCCATTAGAAAGTGGGGGAAATAATGAGCCAGCCGATTGACGCCGCTGACATTCCCGAGATTGCCTACCCGGACTACCTGATACTGGCCGAGCCGCCGGAGGACCAGTATAAGATGATGATAGAGGTTGACCAGTGGGCTGCCGAGCAGGCAGAAGATGTTTTTTGTCAGGCTTGTGATGGCACTGGCCATATAGACCTTGAGGTAGCGTGCTCGCACTGTGAAGGATATGGACGGGTTGCTGGCATGAACCCTGAGACTGGCGAGCAAGACGTAGAGACCCATAGCGAGACCTGCCCAATATGCAGCGGGTATGGCCGTCTGCCAGCCCGCGACAGATGTCCTTATTGCGAAGGCACGGGTAAGATTGAAAACGACCTCAAGCCCCACGGCCTGGCCTGGTTAGCATTGTCTGAGCAGGCCCGGATTGAACACTGTGAGAATTATATGGGAGCCGACCAGCATAGCGCGAAAAACGCAAGGGAGGACTGATGATGCCAGCAGAACGGAATAGCAGGGTGTTGCATTTAATTCAGGGGGTGTTGATAGGGGCACGGCGCGGTATGGACGCAGTGGCGGATGACGCACGAGAGGTGGGTATGGAAGGACTTTGGGCAAGATTATCAAGTGAGGCCGACCGGCTGGCGACAATACAGCAGGAAGTAGAGCGCTACCCAGGTTTTGCCCCACGAGATGCAGAGGAGGCCCCACAATGAGCAGCGAAGATAAACTATCAAGCCACGAGATCAGGCTCGACCTGAGCGGCCAGACACTCGACCAGTTGCTGCTGATAGTTGGTGACCAGTCAAATGACATTCGCGACCTGCGGCTGCGGGTCAAGCGGCTGGAGGCCGGTAAGCCAGACCTCGCCGAGTCCGTAGTCACCAGCAAGCACGATGCTGAGTTGCTGCGGCGAAAGGAGCAGGCGGCAAGGCTTGATGAATGCTTCAGGTGGCACTGGCGGATCACTGGCGACGGAATGCCTTTCCGACTTGTCGCTGCACACGAGATTGAGGCCCGCATCCGCGAACTCGAACAGGCCGGAGGGGGGACTGACGATGAGTCTGAACAATGCAGTTGAAGGCGTTATAGACACCATTGATTCTATCTTGCGCGAGGAAATGAAGGCGGCATTCCACGACAGGGCAATCGATTCGGAAGAGTTTGATATGTACTGTGGCCAGATAGACGTACTTGAGCGCGTTGCCGAGAAGTTGTTGGGCAGAGAGGTTGCCTGCGGTATGCGTAGTGAGGCCGAATGGGTAATGAAGCCCGAGATAGAAAAAACAAAGAAAAAGATACAGCAACAGGAGGCCGACGATGCCAAGCGAACTGACGGGTGAGGCCCTGCTTGACTACTATCGGGAGGAATTAGCTGAAGCGCGAAGAATTGAACGGGAACTAATTCGTGTGTTAGTTGATAAGGGGCATTTGCCATTGGACGATTACCTTGCGTCAGAACACGTGCATGACTGGCAACCTATTCCCAAAGGCCCTGCTGAACGCTGGCATAATTGGGTCTGCGCCCAAGCCCGCGAAGAGGCCGACGAAACCAACAAGGAGGAACCGAAATGACCCAGTACCACAAGATTCAAACAGTTCTGAAGCGTGACCCCGACAATAACTACCAAGTGATCGAGGGTGAGTACAGCCTGCCTGAATTCGAGTACCTGGCAGACTGCAAGTGGATGTTCACTGAGAAGATTGATGGCACGAACATTCGCCTAATGTGGGATGGCAGCGATGTTAAAATTGGAGGCAAAACTGATCGCGCCCAGATTCCAGTGCCTTTGCTGGAGAAGCTGATGTCCAGCTATGTCTCTGTAGACCGATTCACTGAGGTGTTCGGTGCCGAAGGTGATGTATGTTTGTACGGTGAAGGATATGGTGCGGGGATTCAAAAAGGTGGCAGCTATATCCCGGACGGTTGTGACTTCATTCTCTTCGATGTTAAGATTGGTGAATGGTGGCTGGAGAGAGAAAATGTCTGGAGTATTGCGAATAAACTTGGTTTGGAGACAGTGCCAGAAATCAGCACCGGAACCTTGCCGAGAATGATAGAGCTAGTCAGGGCAGGGATCATATCTGTGTGGGGTGACTTTCCCGCCGAGGGAATTGTAGCCAGGCCAGTCGTAGAGTTGTTCTCCAGAAACAGGCACCGGATCATCACCAAGCTCAAGCATAAGGACTTCAAGTGAAGATGATGTTTAATCACCTGCGAATTGTGGTATACTTTAGTAGAGTACATTGATAATCGGCGCGGCCCTGGGCCGGTAGCTCAGGCGGTAGAGCGGTCGAGGCCTCAAAATCCCGGAAAGACAGGTCGCAGGTTCAAGTCCTGCCTGGCCCGAAGGGCCGCGCCGAGAAGGAGAAGATGATGAACATAATGCAGAATCTGTTATTTGACCGTACCGAAGTCTACGAGGCTATTGGTAGAGTTGTTGCCCGCCAAGTTCAAGAGGAGGTAGCTGCCTGTCGGGAGGAACGTGACGCGACGGAAGACCTGCGGTGTTGTGCCGATGAACACGGGGGGGACATTATAGTTCACCTCTGCCAGGACGATGTTGCAGAGCAGCTTGTTAATGCACACTTCCTCGATGCCCCCGTAGAAACCAGGGCATTCACGGGGTCGTCGGATTTCGGGTCTGAATATATCGAATCGGCAGAGGTCACAGTCAGCGGGAACGCCGAGAAGGAGAAGACATGAGCATAACTGAAAGCTGGCAATAAAGGGATGCGAAGACGGTGGCTGGGCCAACGAAGGAACAGCAGCTTGACAAACCAGCGCGATGCACCAGAAAGGAGATAGGGATGAACAACCTCGACGATATACAGTACAACAGGGCAATGGGTAAATACACGGGTGGGCACGGAACCGAAAGCCGGATGCTGATGGCTTATCATCGCCTCTGCCTATGTTGGCATTGTGCAAAATTTACACCTGAAAGCAGGGATACAAACTGCCCGATTGCTAATGCGCTTTACGCACTTTGTATAAAACATGACATTGTAACACCCGTAGCCCGCTGTCCAATGTTTGAACCTAAACCAGAAGTCTAGTAGTTTGGCAATCAAACAGCATACACAACCGGACGGCTTGACGATTAAAGTTGATGAGAATACACTAAGGGATACACCGAAAACGGAAGCATCCCCACCTGGCTTAACACTGAGATAGGAGAAAATAATGGAAATTGAACAGTATCGTGGCGCTCGTGGTCTTTTAATTAAAGAACTTGGAGACGAGGGCTTGATAGAACTTCACCGTAGGTCTCATGGGTCGCCAACATTGGCGGGGGAGTTTTTAGGTTATACAGGGTCTACAACAGTTCGCCGACATTGGAAACGGCTGGGATTGGCGAGCAGGCTCTCAGGGTCAAGGTTAAGCATGGACCCGCTTATGGCGGGTGAGGAGCTACAGTCTGTCACTGACATTCGCGAGATGTACTTAACGGCAACGAGCAGGGCTGATTTAGCCCCCGTCTATGAGTGGAAAGTACCCCGCGATACGGAATATGCCCATTTAGTATTTTTAGGCGACCTTCATTATGGGTCTCCTGAAATGGACTACCGACGACTCATATTCCTCTGTGATTGGATAGCCGAACACCCCGATGTCAGATGGATAGGAATGGGTGATTACTGGGACTTGGTGACAATGCAAAGCCCAGGGGTACACCGTCAATCACTTACCTATGACCAAGCAACAGATTTAATACGGGATGATACTGCCCCAATAATGGATCAGTGTTTGATGCTGCATCGGGGTAATCATGACGAGCGGATTATGAAAGGTCTTCAGATAGGCCATGATCCTGTAAAGAAATGGGCCAATGAATCCAACGTTCCCTATGGAGGGTACAGTGGCTTTATCAATATCACTGTTACCGCTGGCCGCAAGAGCCGGACGCAGGGCTATACTGGCTTTCAACATCATGGCTTCGGCTCAGGTACAACTTGGGGATATGTGCTCAATTCTATGGAGCGGCTTGCTTCCCAAAATGATTGTGACTGGGTGGCTATGGGACATCGCCATCAGCGGGCAAGTGTAGATATATCAAAATCGAGAGTAGAGGACGGTAAGGTTGTAATATATAACGTACCACTTATTGCTACAGGAAGTTTCCAAAAGCACTTAAAGGATGGTTATAGCAGCAAGAAAGGTATGAGGCCAGCCTCGCTCGGTGCGGCATCGGCTCATCTCTACCTTGATAGACACTCCGTTCATGGAAGAGTATAGTGTCTTCTATGTATTTAGCTTAACCCCACAAATCTGTTGCAGCTAACACTTACTTTGCAACAGCTATTTAAGAAGAGGGAATTCCACACGTGATCGAGAGACCAAAAGTCCTTAGCGGTACTACTGTCAAACAACGAACTCCATGTGGTAATCTATATGTAACTGTAAACTTTCCATACGGTAATGTAAGTGGTGATGACCCAATCGAGGTCATTCCCAGATTAGGCAAGTCGGGTGGTTGCCCAGCAGCACTATTGGGCACGATTGGGAGGCTTGCATCGCTTGCATTGCAATACGGTGTGCCTGTCAAAGACATAAGAATGCAGATGAGTGGAGTCTCGTGCTATCGTTCCGATGTAATGCACCCTTGCTGTGTCCAAGGCATTGCTGATGTATTAAAGAGTGTAAGTGGGGAAGATAGTATTAGTAATGAAGATAGTGGCAAGATGGAACCCAGTTCAAAAGGACTTGTTTCTTCTGGTGTATGTCCCGAATGCGGTTCCCCAATGGTTAAATCAGAAGGTTGTGATCTTTGTCATTCCTGTGGATACAGCAAGTGCGGATGAAAGGAGGAAATTGATTGAACGAACTAGCAGCTAAAGTATTAGCATACAGCGTTGATTGGTTGGGCCAGACAGACTCTAAGTTTATAGAATGTCTTTTGGAAAATGGTATTAAACCAAAACATCTTCACACGTTTGAAAGAGCACAGAATAAGTTTTTTCCCACTGTTAATTCCCAGCTTTTCAAGATTGCACTGCTCCACTTTCAGGAGACTGATGCACTTATAGACGAAGCAACATTGGCTCATAGATTTAAGAACGATGAGGTTAATGTGCTTGCACGAATCAACCAGGTTGATTGGCAAACTATCCAGCAGGATTCGCTGGTTGCAGTCCGAGCAGCACGCGAAGCTCCAAGGAATGGCAGCGAAATAGAATATGTCTGTAAGGAGTTGAAGGATGAGCATGCTCGATATGATATATATCGTGTGATGACAGAGGCGGCCAATCGTCTTCCTTCATCTGACCCTTTGAGTATTAGGGAAGAGTTGTTAGACCTGTTGGGTGGTGGTAATGGTTTTGATGATCTAAGGACTAAGGCATTTGCAGTAAAAGAAAGAACAGAGCAACGCAAGGAACTCTACCAGCATTCTAAGGAAGACCCCAAATCCACAGAGGGATTACTTACAGGATTTCGCAGGCTCGACGATGCGTGCAATGGGTTCAATCCGGGGGAAGTTCTGTTAATTGTTGGCGGTACTGGTATAGGTAAGACTCAGCTTAGAGAATATCTGTTACTCAATTTCTGGCGCAACGGTCATTCTGTGATGGATGTATTGGCTGAGTTTTATAGTGATGAGGGGCAATTCCGTATTGAATGTATGGAGCTTAGTAATAAAATGCCCGCTCCCAGCGGCGGATTGTCACTTACCCAAGCTTTGAAACGAGGAGGATTGACTGCTGATCAGGAACAGGAATATTATAATATGTTGGAAGATCAGCGAAGTCGGGAAGCCGATTACATTTTTGTGGAACCAAATGCTTATGACCATATCAATGATATAGAACCAATAATAGCTAAGTACAAGAAGCAGAATAATATTCAAGCTGTTGGCATTGACGATTTGCATAACCAAACTCTGCACGGTGCTCATGACACACGAGATGACCTTCGACAGGGGGAAGTGATTGCATACCTTAAAAAACTGGCGCTTAGGTACAAAGTCACTATAATTACAGAGGTGCAGGAACAACAAGGCACAATTTCCAGACCAAATGTAAGAATAGGCGAAGTTATCAAATATAGCCAAAAACTTAGTCATAAAGCCGATTTTGTACTCAGGCTCTACAAGCCTGATGCAACATCCCCGGATGTAATAGCACAAGTCCTTAAGCATAGAACTAGCAAAGATAGCTATACATTCCCCATATATATGGATTCTGAAAAAATGTTCGTGGGTACGGGACAGGGCAGCCAAACCAAAAGAATTGATGCTCCAGTTAATGGCAATACAAGTCCAGCAGTTCCTGACTTTGGGAAGAAGCTGCCAATGGTTTAGATGTTTACTTTGTTTCAAACTGGGTAGACTAAATATAGGATGGAAGCACATCAATGGAAACGGAGGCCGACGATGCCGACGAAGATTGAGCATATGTGTAAGTGTAAGCTCTGCTTTGTGGGTCGGGACGGTAGCTGGTTGCGTTGGCCCAGACCTGTCTCTTACGCCGATAAGTTCTGTCCTCGTTGCGGCTACCGCCTCGCCGACGACGGGTTCGCCTACGAGATGGTGCGGGCGGATAGTGTGGTAGAGTTGGGGAAGGAGCTGGCTATACGAGATGCAGCATTAGAGATGTCTGTCCAAGCGAGTGAGCTCTTTGACGCTGTATCACCTGCCGGATGGATAGAACAAGCCCGCGAGGAGGCCACCGATGAGACCGATTAGCCGAGAGAGGATAGAGAATGAACCTGAAAGACATCATTCGTGATTGGTTGGTAGCCCATAAATGCGACGGGCTGTCTAATCCGCGCGAAGAGTGTGGTTGCGGGTTAGACGACCTTATGCCGTGCGGCGAACCAGGTATGGACTGCGAAGCGTCTCGCAAGGGCGAACCCCCAGAAAGCGCCGGGGATGACTGCCACGACTACTGGATGTATCCGATTACGAAAGACGAGGCCACCGATGAGACTTCTGATTAGCCTGCTTCGCGCAGAGACTCCCGATTAGCCTGTTTTAGTTAATAAAAGATAAATAATGATAATCCCCAAAATGCCTCCTTCTATAATTGAAGTTGCCCAAGCCTTGGAGTTAAAGCTCGAACCCTCATCGGGGGAGCTTCGCTGCCGATGTCCCAACCCTGAGCATATAGATGAGAACCCCAGTTGCTATATCAAC
>Ga0307928_10000808_pt1 | contig 23544 bp, 58 predicted proteins | sample AceLakmetagen232_FD_201815 | JGI IMG/M metagenome (GOLD analysis project Ga0307928, IMG submission 201815) | Saline water microbial communities from Ace Lake, Antarctica - #232 | ecosystem: Environmental > Aquatic > Non-marine Saline and Alkaline > Saline | place: Antarctica: Ace Lake... | reverse complement strand
AGTTACTTTTTTAGTAACTCCTGCTCCTGTTTTTACTTCAAAACTTCCAACTTTTAATGGGCTTACATCTCCTGCAGTAGAACCTGCAACAAATCCATAATATTGTCCAACTGCTGTTCCTCCTCCTGTAAGTGCAGTAACCCAGGGATTTGCTCCAACTTCTTTTCCCATACCATATCCTTTATAACCTTGAAAACCTGCAAAAGTTCCAATTATTCCATATTGAACTACTGGTTTTGAAAGAGCATTAAAAAAATAAGCACTTTTAGGCATAGCAACTACAACATCACTTATTCTTCTTCCTACAAATCCACCCTCAGTTGCAACACCTCCTGTTACACCTAAACCTGATAATATTAAACCCATAGCAACAAATTCTCCAACTCTTGTTGTTGCACCGAAACCAATATTAGCATATCCTCCTAATTTATCCCCTTTATCAAAATATGATTTAGTTATTCCTTTTTCAGCAGTGCTAAATAATAAAGGTTTAATATTAAAACTTGTGGTTGTAGTAGTTTCAGGGGTTACATCCCAACCTTTTCCTGATTTATCTTTATAAGAATATCCCTCTTTTGTAATTTTTGAAGTTGTTTGTATTTTAATATCAGCTGGATGCATTCCAGCATCAGTTAAATAAGTTGATTTTTTTATATAATTCATTTTAGGGTCAGTTGTAGTTATATCAACTTGATAAGGTAACATGTTTAATGCATTTTTTAACTTATTTGATTTAATTCTAGCCTCTTGTTGTAATTTAAAGGTTTTATATACTGCATAAGGATATTTTAAAGGATTTTTTATTGGACTTAAAGCATCACTTACTAAAACATTACGAGCAATATCAGTTCTTTTACTTAAATAATCTTGAGTCATTTGTTTACCTGTTGCACCTGTTGTTGGAATATTTACATTTTTTCCACTTAAACCAACAGGAATAAGAATACTTCTCCAAACATCTCCAGCAGTTTGAAAAAATGTTGTTTTTATTTTTTTAGGATAAGTTGGTTTAACACCCATATCACTTCTACTCATTCTTGAGTCTTGTTTTCTTAATTGTTCTTGTTGTAAATTATATTGAGTTTCTGCAGGAAGATTTTGAACCTGATTTTTAGCACTAAGACTAGGAAGAACATAAACTTTATTTTGAGGTTGAGGAATTTCAGTTATAGTGGTTTTTGTTGCAGGGTCATAAACCTCCTGAGGAGTTGAACCTGCTTGAACTACTGGACTTCTACCTCCTCCACTTCCACCATAACTTACAGAACCTGTTGGAGATACACTAACAGGAGTTCTTCTAGAAATATAAACATCACCTTCAGGTGTTACATATTCTTTTTTATATTTTTCATCTTTTTTTACTTGAGATGGAACCTTCACTATTGTATAGGTTCCAGGTTTTTTTATACTTCCATAAGTTACCATTTATCGCCTTTTCCTCATTTTTTATTTTGTAAATAATTTAAAAACAAACTTTTACATTCAATTTTAAATATTTATAACTATAAAAACTCTTTTAAGATAACCTAAAAATAGAGGATTATAAATGGTAAAAAAGTTTATAAAGTTTAAAATATTTATAATAGTTATAAAAAGTTGGTAGAAGATGGCAGAAATTAAAAAAGAAAGGGAATTTGGGGATGGGATAGAGTTTGATGATGTTGAAAATTTTAGCTCTCAAGAACAACAATTTTCACATCAACTTTTAATTATGAAATGTTTAACAAAATGTGTAGATTATGGAATGATTGAAATGGTTGAAGGAAAGATTGAAACAAGAGTTGATAAAACAGGAAATGTTACTACTAAATATCTCCCTGATACTCGTCGACAATTTATTGAGGCAGTTACTACTGCTAAAAACTTTTTAAAATGTGATTTTGATGAAGAAACTGAAACTAAAACTAAAGAATTATTAAAAAAAATTAAAGACATTAAAGAAAAATGGTTAAAAAAAGAATTAGATTGGTGGAATATTCTTCCATGGGAATTACAACAAAAATTACTTAGAGATGGAAAGGGAATTGTAGAGGGTATGCATAATCAAAATCACTTTTTTAAAGATTCATCAATTTCAGAAGAATTAAATTATTGGAGATTAATTCTTGAAGAACTAAATTTACTTACAAAGAGGTTAAATTTCTATGAGCGAGATACATTTATCGGTTAATGAAGGTGAAATATTTTATAAATGGTGTAAGGGTAGAATTAAAAATAATAAAAATGTTATTTCTGCAACAACAGGCTCTACAGGTTCAGGAAAAAGTTATAATGATTTAAGAAAAGCTGAAATACATTATAAAAATAAATTTAAAGAAGAATTTCCTATTAAAAATTGTTGTTTTTCTATTGCTCAACTAATGGAAAGAATTAGCAGTAAAGAATTAAGAAAAGGTGAGGTATTAATACTTGAAGAGGCAGGAGTTAATTCAGGCAGTGCAGATTGGCAGAATAGAATAGTTAAAATGTTTAATTATGTTCTGCAATCCTTTCGTTCTATGAATATAATATTATTAATGAATTTGCCTGTGCTTAGTATGTTAAGCAAACAGGCTCGACAACTAGTTCATGTTCACATGGAAACCAAGAGCATAGACTTTCAAACTGAAAAAATAATAATAAAACCTCTTGTGCACCAGCTCAATCAACATAGTGGAAAATCGTATTGGAAATACTTTAGAACAGGTGTTAATGGAAAGAGTTCTTCAGTTACAAGAATTTCATATTCATTACCCTCACCTGATTTAATGAAAGAATATGAAAAGAAAAAACAAGAATTTTTAGATGAATTCACTGTTCGTTTCACAAAGGATATTGAGAAGAAAAAAGATAAAGAAAATGGTGCAGATGAGGTGTATAAAAGAAAAAATGAGCTTTCACCTAGGCAGGCTCAGGCATATGATTTATTAATAAAAGGAATGTCTCCCCTGGAGGCATCAAAGGTAATGAATGTCACGGAGAGGTATGTGCACTCGCTCAAAGTCAGAATAGAAGATAAAAAGGGCATAAGAGTATTCGAGAATAGACAAAACACGCCCACACTTTTAACTTAATTTTGGAATTCCCTAAAAAACCTAAAAGTTTTAAGCATTGCTAGGAAGATACTGCATAAATAACATGGAAATAAAAGAATTTAATCAACAATTCATACAACCAAACTTACCAAAAAATAAAAAAGAATGGTTGGTTTTTACCTGTATTATAATCGTAGTAGTAACACTAGGTATAGTTTCAGTTAATAAATATTTAGGGATACAATATAAAGCAACCTTAATTTTAAGCCCCTGTAACCTTTGTGACAACTATTTAACTAGTGTTAGGTATGGAAATAATAATATTGATTTTAATAATTTAAAAATAAACTATAATAATTCACAACCTTAATTGTCTTTAAATTCTTTAATTAAATTTTAATTATAATTATTTTTTAGTTTGCAAAACACTTATAATAAAATTTAATTTATCATTTATTAATGAAAGATTTATTTCTCTTTCAACTATTTGAGGTTGTTTTTCTTCCCCTTTATTTGATTGAGAAATAGAATCTTCTTCCTCTTCTTCTTTATCATCGTCGACACTTCCACTCAAATCCTTTATTTTCTTTTTATCCTCTTCAATACTTTCTTGTAACTCATTCAATCTTTCATCATCAGTTTTTCTACTCATCTTGCTTTTTCTTATTACCACGTGCCATTTCAGATTCACCCACGGTGATATAACCATCTTCAGAAGTTCCACACCAATATAGCTTATTTTTTTCTCTTACAATATCAGTTTTCAATATTATTGTTTTAGTCATTTTTAATATTACCTCCTTTCAAATTAGGTTTATCATTTGATTTTAATTCTTCGAGAAAATTATCAAGTCCAGGATTATTTACTACATTTTCAGGCATATCTTGTTTTCTAGTCTGAATATATAGGGTTAAAAATAAAGCTAAAAATAATGCCTGGAAACAAAAACTTGAAACCATAGAAATTTGCCCACCTATATTCAAGGTTTCCCATTTCTTCACCGTATTAATTCCTGCTCCAATTAGCCCAAAACTAAATAGTATGGAACCAAATTTATAAAAAGTAGGCATACTGATACCCTGCAAGGCTTTAGTTATTATAGTCATTTTTATTATAAATTAAATTATAAAACTTAGCTAAAACGTCGTGCATAACTACGGGAACCATTACAATTGCTAAAAATATTCCCAACATTGGATTTAATGTAAAAAAGAATATTTCTACAATAAAACTTATGCACCACCCTATGAAAAACTTATCATTAAATGGTTTCATTTTTCCCCTCCTTTATAGTTACATTATGAGCTTCTAATTTTTTAAGAATAATCTTTGCAATTTCTTCTTTAGTTTTATTTAGGTATTTTGTTGCGAGAGCAGAAAGTCTTTCTTTATAGTAAACGTCGTCGATGTTTAACTTTTTTTCAGCCCAATACATATCTTTTGCTAATCTTCTATCAGTAAAAACAGCTATGGCAATTCCATCTGTTATTTTAATTGTACAACCTACTTTTCCATATTTACTACTATCAAATACACTTTTTATTTTTAAAGTATCACCTTCAAGTTTTGTTGTCATTTAAGGTGCAACTCCTGGTTGAACATTTTCAAAATTCTTACAAGACATTTTTTGTATTTCTATTGATTTATCCATAGCCCTATTAAAGAACTGCGAGGCTAAAATAAAACCAACAATAAAAAATATAACCATTCCACCCAGCATAATGTAAGGTAAATATTTATCTGCCCAAGATTGAGTTTCCTTCGTCGCTGAATCAACTATGCTTACAGATGCATCTCTAAAATCTGCTGGTGCAATTTCAAATAAAGGTTTTTCATTTTCCCATTTTACTTTACTAATTGGAACTAAGATTTTTGGATCATCATCTTTTCGTCGAAGAAGAAAACCTTTTCTACCCATTATATCATGTAAGTCACTTGTAGAACCCTCGAGCACAATTCTACCATCTGAAGTTTTTATAACATTTTCATGTCCATAATCCCATAAACTAAAAAAATAAGTTTTCTTTTTAAAAATTCCACATCTTAATTTATTAATTCCAACCTTTCCATTTCCATAACTTATCATTTCTAAGCCACTCCATTTAAGTCTCCTGTTTTTATTAACTTTTAATAGAATTAGAACCCCTCCCGTCAGTAAAATAGCCATAACCATCCAGAATAAGCCTGAAGTAAGCCAACCTTTCATTACATTCCCAATATCACTTGTAAAGTCCATAAGAATTATCCTCTATTTTTTCTTTTTTCATCTCTATTATTTTAAACTACGATATATTTAAATGTTTTTATTTAGTATAAAATTTTTATATAGGGTTATTGTGTCTAATTATCCTTTGATTTAAGATTTTTTAGTTTTTAGTTTTTTATAATAAGTTTCAGGAACTGAATCACCTTGATATTCAGTAAACCCATAAACAATTTTATAAACATATCTTTTCCCATAATGTTTAACATAACATAAATTAGGGATTGTATGTCTTGCCCTTCTTCTTTCTCTTTTTTCAACCCAGCGAGGCAATTGTTTTATTTTATCCCAAGTTAAAAAATGTTGTAACTCATCCAAATGAAAAAAATAACCTATATTTTTTAAAAAACTCATTTTACAACTTCCATTTTATAATACTACCCCTTTATAATGAATTAGGTTTTATTTAGTTTCCATATAGCTCAACTAATTCAGGAATATTTTTCCAAAGTATTACACAGTCATCACAACTTTCAACAAAGCATAATGAAACAGAGTCCTCTCCTTCTCTTAATCCTCTATTTGAATATATCATTTCTCCAAACTGATTAGAGTTAGATGCTAAATTGCCAATGTTTTCAGTATGCTGACTTAATACATTATATTCTCCATCATATAATATACATCTTACTTCAATATTATTTGCCTGTTTATCTCCATAATTATAAATCCAATATTGAGAAATTATTTCATCATCATCATAAAGGTTTATCATCCAATCATATATTTCTGAATCTAATAATGCCTGAGGTTCAGGAGTAGATTCTCTATTATAAATTAATACTGAAAATATAACTAATAGAAGTACACCTACTAATAAAAGGATTATTGCTAAATCTTTAGGTTCTATTTCTTTATCTGTCATTTTTCTTAATTTTAAAGGAAGAAATTGTTAAAAAACTTCCTTCCCTTCCTTTGTAAGGAGGTCACCAAACAAAAGTTTTAATAATCTTTTAAAAAGTTTATTAAACAATAGCTATTAAACTACTGATTATTGGAGGTGTTTATAGTATTTAAATGTTTTTATTGGAGCATAAATTAGCTAGTTTTTTTATCATATTTTTCATATTCAAAAGTTTTTATTTTATCTATCCATTCAATAACTTTAACCATATTTTTTCTTTTTAAATAAATCAAAAATCATTCTTATTACATAATAAATCAAAGCCAAAGATAAAATAATAAGACTATTGCTTATAATTTTAAAAACTAATATAATATGATGTTCTAAATGAGGAAATCTTTCCAACATAACAAGCCAAGAAAAAATACTTCCAAAAAACATAAATTGAAAAAGTTCAATAACTGCAATAACACCTATCATAAAAACTATTAAATCTATTCCTTTAATTAAACTAAGTTTATTTTTTTCTTTTTTTATCATTTTAAATTAATAGCAGGAGTTGAAAAAGAGTTATCAAGACTTACATCTAGAAATTCTACTTATCAATAACCCCCCCGCCCTGATTATTGATTTTAAGTTCTTTTTTAATACACTTATGAATAAAAAAATTATACTTTAACCTAAATGTTCTTCCACAATATTCACATTTATAAGTTATTCGTTTATTTAATTTCATTTTGAATAATCTCCTAATAAAGGGGTGTATTGAGAACAGGTTTCATCATAACCATCACAAGATTGGCATCTTTCAATTTTAACATCTGCAATCTTCCAAGTGCATTTTTCTAATAATTCTTCATTTAATACAAAAGTCATAAGTTTATCCATTAATTTCATTTTCCTTTATTTTTCATCCTCTTTTTCCTAGATTTTAACTTTTGATAGCAATTCATACATAAGCCCTTGGCATAATGAACTTCTTTCCTTTTACACATTTTACAGGTTATCATTTTAAAATTTATCAAGGGTTTTAATATCTTTATATCGTGGGTCAATAATAGGAATATGATATTCTTTTAAAACCAATTTTCCATTACCTTTTTTAATAACTATAAATCCTAATGAAGATTCATCACTCCATACTTTAATTAATACTCCAACTTCTCTAATTAAAGATAATCTTTTTAAAGGCTTTTTTACAGGATTATATTTTTTCCAAGATTCATTATAAATTGGAATTAAATCTTGAATTGGAATAAATTGTTTTCCAATATTAATTCTATTTATAAAATCATTATAGACTATAATATCTACATAAACCTTTGCACTAGCTAATAATGGTAAAATCTTGCCATCTTCAAAGCAACATCTAAGATGTTCTTGTTTATTTTTAGTTGTTGTTAATTTTTTAGTCATATTAATTTAGTTTGCCCATTATATTTAGTGTTATAAAAATCTAATGTTTGTTGAAAAATCTTTAATCTTTTTTTAAAATAATAAGTTGGATTTTTTAAATTCTTAGTGCATCTGTCCCCTGAACCATCAGGAAATTTAAAATTATCATTTCTCCATTCAACTTCCAATAAACCACTCATAAAATTATTTTGGTCTGCAAATGTTGGAGCATGCTCATTTTGAGTTGATACTTTAAAAATCCATTTTCCAGGTAGATAAGGTAAATCTTTCATTTTATAATTCCAATTACCATTATTAATTAAAATACATCTAAAATTGGTTTTCCATATTGGCTTATTTCCAGGATATTCCCATATTTCTTCTTTTATTATATGTTTTTCCATTTTAATAATCAATCGCCCGTCATTGAGCTATCCTCTTTCAAAGTATAAACCCTCCCTCCTTTTTTTATAGCCTTTTTAGGTCTGCCTAATTTAACCCCTTTCTTTCTAGCTCTATCCAATCCAGCCATTGTTCTTTCCCTTATCATTTCTCTTTCAAATTCAGCAAAAGCCCCAAGTATCTGCATCATTAACATACCACTAGGACATGTAGTATCAAAGGGCTGTGTTAAAACAATAAACTGCTTACCTCTATTTGTTACCTCAGTTATATTCATTATTAATTCTTGTAGACTTCTTGCCCATCTATCTAATTTATAAATTAATATTCCATCAAATTTACCATCTCTAATTGCTTGTAAAACCTTTTCTTTTACTGGACGTGATTTTAAAGTGCTGATACTCTCTTTAAATATTTCATATTCAAATCCTTTTAACTCACAATGTTCTACAAGTTTATCTTTTTGATTATCTAAGTTTAAATCTTCTCTACTTACTCGACAATATATTGCATATTTCATTTTCTTACTTTTTCCCTTATTTCTTCTTTTATTATATTATATTTTCTTCTAGTATAACAATATTTACAATAAGGTCTTTTATTAAAATAAGATGTTGCATCTTTTCCACAATTAATGCATCTTTCAGTTTCCATTTTCAACTCCTAACTCATATTCATATCTTAAAAATACATCATCTGTTGCAGTATCATAAATTATCCTATCTGTTTTCCCCCTCTTATAAATCCTACAAGTATCTGCAAAACTTACTCCTGAATCAACATATCCTTCATCAGTTATTTCTTTTAAGTTTGGTTTCATCTTTCTTTTAAATAAAATAATTTAAATGTTGCTTTAATACTATCTTTAAAAGTTAATTTACTTCCAAAACTATCTTCCCAATTAATTGGTTGTTCTTTTATTATAAAACTATTTGCTTTGCAAATATTTAATAAATCTACATCAAAACTCCAACCTTTTTCAATATCATTATATTTTAAAAACTTGTTTATTACTTTTCTATTAAATATTTTTGCACCACATTGTGAATCACATATTTTTAATCCTGTTGAAAATCTAACAACTTTATTAAACAACCAACTTGATAAATCATTATGAACTTCTCTTGGTGGAAATACTCTTGCACCTTCAATCCTTCTTGAAGAAATTACTACATCATAATACTCTCGTCTTTCATATAACTTCCAAAACTCTTCAGGAATAATACTATTATCAGCATCTACAAAAGCAACATAATCTCCTAGACTATTTATAAAACCTTCAATTACTGCTCCACCTTTCCCAGTATAATAATTTAATTCTATTGGAATTATATTTTTAAACCTTTTTGAATAACTTTTTATTATATTAATTGTTTTATCTGTTGAGTTATTTACAACAACAATTATTTCAAATTCTTCTTTTAAGTTTTGTTGTAAAAATTTATAATAATCTTTCAAAGTTTTACTAATTCTTTTTTCTTCATTATAAGCTGGAATTATTATTGATAGCATTTGCAATCTCCCTTTTTAATTTAGATGATGAATAATTATGCTTTCTTGAATTATAAAATATCTTTATAGGACTATTAATTAATTTCATTTTTGTTCTCCTTGATTATCTTTTGTGAACTTCTTTCCAGCTTGGTAACCCTTATCATAATCTTCCCTATCTTTATAGTTAATTTGTTGACGAATGTAATCTGTAATATTTAACCATTCTTCACTAGTTAATCTCTCTTTTACACTATCAATTATTTTCATATCAGCCATCTTTCTTATCTCCTTCGTTTAGTTTACCTAATATGAACTTATCTTTCCAATATTTAGTTTCCTTACAATCCTCGCAGTAAAACTCTTTGTCTTCCATAACATTTTCATCATCTTCTAATATTAAAAACTCACCACATTTAAGACAATTAACCATCTTTAAGTTCCTCCTTTAATTTTCTAACTGCTTCAACTCCTTCATTAGTATTTGCACAGCCCTCTGCATCAATACCACTATATTCTTCTAAGTCAATTACTTTTCCACACTTTAGACATTTCCAAGTCATACAACCACAAGTAGGGGCATACCAAACTTCATTATCCTTTTCTCCACATTCACAGGTTACAATTAAATCATATCTATCTCCCATTTTTTCCCTCCACTTTGTTTAATTTACCTAAAGCGTAATAAGAATGCTGACTTCCGTTTCTTCTAAATTGTAATATGTTTAATTCCGCTTTATTAAAATCAATATCAAATGGCGGGTCTGCATAAAAATGGTCTACTGATTCTGGCTGTAACTTTTTTAAACCTTCTATACAATCTCCATAATATATTTTATTTGTTTCCATTTGAATCTCCTCCAGGTGCAACTAATTTAGGATAAACGAACCGTCTTAATAGATTTGGATGTTCATATTTATTTCCAAGAAGCTTTAATCTCGTATCAGAACGATTTAACCTAGTATCATAAATATTATTTGAACCCCTTTTTCTATCTACATAACCCACATCACTAAAATCATTAAAAATTATTTCAACAATAACCCAGTCTATTCTTCCATCCTCATCAGTATAATCTTCAAATAATAAATCTCCTTCATAAATCTCATTACCATCCATGTCTTTTAATCCAGAGAATTGCAAATATTTATAATCTGTATCTCCTAAAACAGTTATGCTCTCTACCATTTTTCTACTAATTTTATGCCATCCTTTAAACTTTATCTTTTTCATTCTTCTTTCTCCTTTTCGTTTGAACATGGAAGAGTGTACTCAGAAGCACATTCCTCACACATCCAAGCATATTGTGGTTCTTTCTCATTCATATAATTAACTTTTCTAATTGCTTTTCTTTCACAGCAATATTGACATCTCATTTTCCTACACTCTCCTTAGACTTTACGTAATTTATTCCTTCTAAAAATCCATCATCTTTTAGTTTCTTAAATAATACCCCTGAAGCATCCTCAATTACATACATAGGTTCTCCAACATCTTGAGAATAATGAACCCCTGTTCCCCTTTGATATTTTTTAGCAGAATTAAAATAAGGAGGGCTTGTAACAACTAATTGGATGCTCTTATCTGGAAGCTTTTGTAATTCTTCTATGCAATCTCCATGTATTATTTTACTTTCCATTTTTAACTCCATCCTCATATGTTGGTTTCTTAAAGTAAAAATTCTTTATTTTAGAACCATGAGTACAATGTTCAAATTCAGATTTACATAACTTGTAAATCTTTCCTTCAATTTCATACAATTCTCCTTCATTTAGTTTTTCCATTTTTACCTCCATCTGAATTTAGTGCTGATTTTCGTGCTTCTACGGACTTTTTTCCCATTTCAAAAGCAATATCAAACAAGTTTCCTAATGTAAATTTATAAGTAACATTCCCATCATCCTTATCTTGCATTTCAAAAACTATTCTAGTTTTATTATTCCTATTTGAATTAATCCATTCTACCAATTCTTGATTTATTTGTTCTTTAGTTTTTTCCATTTTTACCTCCATCTGAATCTCTTTGTTCTTTTAATACTTGTTGAATGGCAGAAATTGCATGAATCCATCCTTCTCTAAAACATCCCATTCCGAAATCCTTAATTCTTCTAATCTCTCTTGTTTTAGGTTCTTCAATTGGATATTGATAAACTGTATTTAAAGTCAAGACTTTATGTTCTTGAAGTCCTAAACAATCTCTTGTTGCTAACATTCCTTTTAATATCTTATCAATACTTAATTTTTCCATTTTATTTACATTATTTGATTAGCTACCCATTCAATACTACCTCATTATTCTATTAGCTAATTTGTTCCTCCGTTTCTTTCGCCAGAATTGTGTCCTTTAATTGATTTAACTTACTCTCAACAATCTTTAATGCTTCTTCTAGTTCTTCTTGAGAAGCTTTATTTACTTTTTGTTTTATTATTTCAATTAATTTAGTTTCAAATTCTTTTTCTTCATATTTCCCACAATCTCCTGCCTCTAAACAATCTTCTTCATCTTGCCCATCATAAACTTTCAAATCCCAGTTACATCTTCCATTCTTAGTTAAATACATACATCCCCCACAACCATAAACATTAAGCTCAGCCATCCTTATCCTCCGTTTCGCTTTGTAGTTCGTTTGTGTCCTTTCCCTCAATATTAGTTTTTAATTCAACTGCTAAATTATTTTCTTTCATCCTTCAATCCTTGCTTTTAATTCTTTCTTACTAATACATTTATCTGAAATGATTGTTTCATAGTATCCATCCATTTCATCAATCAATTCAAGAACATCTGTTAATGCCTTATTGTATCCAAATTCCATTTCACCAATACTCTTAGCTTCTAATTCTTTTCCTGCTCTTTTTCTAATAACTTTCTCGCAAACACTACAACATTCTTTTTCAAGTATTTTAATAAATTCTTTTACATCTTGTCTCCAAAAAAACAATCCAGTTCCACCTTCTTTAAAAACATATTTCTCCATCTTCTCACTTAAATTAAATTCTTTTGTTTTCATACTAAATCCTTACCTGCAAGTTTATCTATAATTTCAATTGCTCCATTATCTGTTGGGGGCATAGCATTACCAAATAATTCTTCTTTCAACTGCTTAATAAATTCTTTGACATCTTCAACATCTAAAATTCTTTCTTTATGTATCAAATCACTTAAATTAAATTCTTTTGTTTTCATTTTTCATCTTCCATATTTAATAAAGAAGAAAGAGGTAAAAAAGGAGGTAACCTTAAAAACCTCTCCCTTCAAAAAAGGTGTCTAATCTTTTTTATTTTCTTGCGATATAGCAAGTATAATAAATTAATCTAATGATATCACTTGATATCTTGTCCCCATACCAACTCCTGTTTTTTTAACTTGAAAAGTTTTTAGTTCAGGCTTAGCTGATAATATGGATTTTAGTTGTTCTAAAACTGTGTAAGGAATTCTGTATTCAACACCTTCAATTATAGTGTATTTATACTTAAAAATTTTCCCTTCAGTATCTGTTCCTTCACCATCTAATATTTCGGCATCAGTTCTAACAACTTCCACTTCGGCTATATTTTTAGTTTGCTTTGGCTCATAGTCCCTTGCACTTTCAATTATTGTTACCATTTTGATTTTTGTTACCTCCTTTCAATTGTTTTAACCATAATCATTTTATTTTAATCATTTTATTTTTTTAAATTTCTTTCTTCTATTATTTTATTAACTTCTCTTACTCCTTCATCTATTTGCATTCTTTCTTTAATACATTTATCACAAAAAACATCTCCTTTTACTGCAAATTCTTTTCCACATCTTAAACAATTTTGTCTTCCTTCTTTATCAAAAGGTTTAATTTGCCCAGGTTTTTCAGTATGTAATTCCTTTCTGAAAACTTTATCTTGACATTCTTGGCATAATTTACTTATTTCAAATTCAGTTTTTGATAAATCATCTTTAAATTCTTTTTCAGTATCTATTTCCTTTTTACAAAATGCACAATTAGTTATCATTTATTAGCCTTCCAAGATTTTAATAAATCTTTCATAAACTCATCTTGTGTTATTAGTCTTTTTTCTTTAATTTTAAGTCTAAATCTAACCTTTTCAAAATCATCTTTTGTATCTTGTTTTATTTGTATTGTTTGTTTTTTCATCTTAATTATTTCAATCTAATAGGGTTTATAAATGTTACTATAAAGTAAAGTAGTATATTAAACCCTCTATTTTAATGGGCAAAACCTTTTAATACATCTTTTTCTTCTAAGTTTAGGATTATTTTCTGAGGGTGAATGTTTAACATCATTATTATCTTTATGAACACAATACATTCCCTGCTCTAAATACTTACATTCAGGATAATTTGAATTTTTCATATTCTAATCTTAACTTTTTTAATCTTAGAGGATATTTTTCTTCAAAAATTATAAAAAAATGCAGGGGATTTCTATGTGCAGATACCTTAACACCCCATTTATGGTGAATAGGGCAAACTGCTACTCCATTTGTTAAATTATATCTAAATTCTTTAATTTCACGAGGGATTATATGGTGAGCTTGAATATATTTAGTTTTATCACAAAATGCACATTTATTTCCAAATATCTTTTTAACATTTATGCTCCATTCTTTGTCTTTCTTTTTTCTAAGTTTAACTGCCTCTTTGTATTTATTAACCATTGTTATTATCTTTTATGTGTGGGGCTTATATGGGCTTAAATAACTAAATCAAACCCCACCACTAATTATTTCTACCTATTCATTTTTATTTTCATTCGCCTCTCTTAGTTCTTTTCTACATTTTCTGCATAAATAACTTTTTTTTAAATCTTCCAATCCATTATATTTTTTTAAGGATTGTTCAATATTTTTTGCATCTAACCTTCTCTTTTTACCACAAGATGTGCAAGTTATTCCTAATGTTTTTTTTCCTTGTTCATTTCCATTTTCATCTTCCATTTTATTTTAAACCCCCTTTCACATCCTTAAATAAAGCATAAACCAAATTATTCATAGGGGATTCAGCATTATAAGTGGTAGGAATAAATCCTTTTATCCTTTGAGGTTTAAAATTAACATAAGGAAAAGCCATTTTTAAACATACAATAGTTTCTCCTGACCCTATTTTAATATTATAATCCTCTTCATTTTGAAATTCATCTTTTAATTCATCTTTTAAAATATTGCTTATATTGTTCATTAAAGGAAATGGTAAATGCCCACTGGTTGCATCAAAAAGCCCATTAAAGCTTTTTTGAATTTCAGTATAACTAAACCATTTTCCAGGTTTAAGTTCTTCATTATCACCCACACTAATAACTTCTAATCCTGTATCCCTTAAATATTTAGTGGCATTTCCACTAGTAAAACAAACACAATTATTTTTGCCTAAACCATTAAGATGTTCTTTAATTACCTCTGCCCTTAATTTTTTAACTAATAAATTATAATCTTTCATATTCCCTCTTCAAAATTTTCTTTAATTTTTTTCATATCCCCTTTATAAAACACTAAGATATTTTGATGTATTTTGCATACTTTTCTATTCTTTTTAAATGCTGGTTGGCATCTTAAACTTGCCGTTCCAATCGAATTTAAAAGAATTATTTCATTATAATATTTAAACCCAATTCTTTTCATAATTTTAATATTATCTCCCACAAAATTTCTATATTCACCTGTTTTCTTATCTCTTATTTCTCCTATTTTTAAAACCAAAAACCTATTGGGGTTTAATTTATCATAAATTTGCTTAAACACCTTATAATAAAAAAACATAAAATCTTCATAAGTTCCTATCGCACTTGCATCTTCTTTGCTATAAACTTCCAAATCATAATAAGGTGGACTAGTAAAACATAAATCAAAATCACTATCACTTATTAAATCACTAATTTTTTCACTATTTCCACAAATATATTTTACATTTGGATAATCTCTGCATTTAATATTATTAATATCTACTTGTTCCTGTCTAAATTCTACTGATTGATAAGGGTATTTTAAAACACCAGCCACAACACCCTTTGTTTGTTCACCTCCAAATGGGTCAATTATCTTTCCTCCTGGAATATTAAACCATTTATAAATTAATTCAGCTAATGCAGGGTCAAAATGACTTGTAGTTCCTAATTCTAATATTTTCTTAACCACTTCACTTTTGCTATCTTTATTTAAACCAAATAAAGTGTCTTCACGACTTTCTTCTAAATTACCTGTTAAATTAAGCCATTTTCTTCTTCTTTGTAGCCAATCACCTGTTTTAGTATCGATTACACTAAAAGGTGGCACTAAAAACTTGGTTTTAAGTAACACTTTTCGCTCAATAGGAGTTGTATTACCAGATAAATCCGATTGAGATTCATTTTTGGTTTTATCTTTTAGTGCCATTTCATTAATATTCCATATATTTTAGGAATTCCTCCTTTTCAGTTTTTTCTTTTTCTTCTCGAGTTTCTTCTTGGGGGGATTCGGGAATCAAATCGGAGGAAAGTAGGTTTGCAACCTCTGATTGTGATTCCTGAGTTTGAGGTTGAGTTTTAGGTTCTGATTTTTCTTTTTCAATTTCTGAAATTGTAGTTTTTATTAAATCAGGATTAATACCTGAATCTTCAATTTCTTTATCTGAAAATTTTATATTAAGTTCTTGAGGTTTTTCAAATTTTTGAAATGGCTCATTTTGGTTATTTAAAATACCATTACTATTTGGTTCTGCATTACTTTCTTCACAAGGCAAACTAATCTGTTCTTTAATAGTAATGGTAGTTTCAATAACTTTCAATCTTAAATTTACTATAACAACGGCTGGAATATCATCAATTTTACGATTTCCAACGATAAATCCCTCATTTCTTATAATTTTACCAATTTGGTTGGAATTTAATATTCTTAAGTGTTTTTTCTTTAAATATTCATTACAAGAATTAGTAAAATCCCTCAAAGTCATCATTACTCCAGCAATTTCTTCGCATTCAGTTTCAATAAATTTTATTATAGGATTACTCCTTTCCTCATATCTAATAGCCCTTTCATTAAAAGTTCCTTCATTAACAAAATGAGGATTATCATATAATTCTTTTAAAATTCTAAGGCTTTTTTTAGCCAAATTCTCAAATTCTACATCAGGAATTTCTTCTATTAAATTTTTATCGATTTCAGTAAATTGGTTTAAAAAATCAATAATTAACCATTTCCTGTAAAATCCCTGAGTTTTATCTGGTGTAATTGGCATAGAATTAGTTAAGCAAATGCAAGTTGCAGTGTTTTCTTCTGTAAATGGTGTTTTTTGTTTAAATTGAAAACTTATTTTATCTTCTCCTCCTAATTTTTTCAACATATTAGTATTTCTTAAATCTCCATAAGAAACTTCCCCCATTACACATAATAATTTATTAAATAATACTGCTGGCTCAAATTTATCTTCTGAAAGGTTTTTAATTTCACTAGCAACATAATTTTCCTCTCCTAAAAATTTATAATTCAATTTAATATAAGTTCCTTTTCCATTTGAACCCCCCCCTACAAATGCAATTATTCTTTGCATAAACTTATCACTAGAAATATTATAGGCTATAATTTGATATAAAGTATCTTTCCAACTTTTATCCTGTCCCTCAATCCAATCGTTAAATAATTTATCAATAATTGGTGTTTCCTCACTATCACCAACTTTCCATGGAATTGGATTAGTTACAAAATAATCAGGAGTTGCATTAAAACATTCATCTGTTTTAATATCATAAATTTTATCTTTAAACTGAACCCAAGTTTTTTTAATTTCTTTTGGCTTATGTTTTCTTCCAACTTGTTTAAATCCTCTGACTATTTCTGACTCTGTTTTTCCATCAATAGTATCAATATGTAAAGCTTCAAAAATAGAATTACAAAAATTAACTTCATCACTTATTTTCCATTTATAATTTTCCTTATCCCATAACCAAAATATTTTGCTTTCATCATAATAAAAAGGGTGCATCTTCCAAAATCTTTCTATTTGCCCTCGCCTTGACATAATTTCATAGCTTTCTTTTGATTTATTTTCTTTTCTTATTTTTTCATTTTCTTCATCAACATATCTACAAGAATTTTCATAATCAACCCTCATATATCCCTTTGCACTTTCAGGAGTATCATAACATAAAAAACCATCTTTATCCCTTATGAATGCATTATAATGTGCTTTTAAAGTTTCTAAATCTGATAACCATTTTGACTCTTTTTTTGAAGTTACCATTACTCACCAACATCCCTTTCCTGATAATCAACAATATCATAAATTTCATTTAAAAATATTCTAATAGGAATAGAAGTTTCAATAGGTATAAACCAAAAGAATTGTTCGTGTTCTAATAAGGAAACAAATATTCCATTCTTAAAAGTTCCCTTAGGTAAAGTAATAACATGACATTTAATATTTTTAGAATAATAAAATTCTGCCTTTTCTATTATAGATTCATTTGTTTTATTTATTTCCATCTTTTTATTGCCTTCAGTAAATGTTATAGGTATTTACTGATAGAAAATTTTAACCCTCTTAACTTTATAAAGTTTTAGGACGACGATTAGTAACTTTTAAGTAATTAATTCATAATTTATAAAAGAAATAGACTGGGAGATAAAATCTCCCAGGGGCGATAAAAAATGATGATTTAATAAATTAAATATTGTTTATAAAGTTTAAGTAATAGAAATAAATAGTAGTTATTTTAATAAACCTTGCCTTCATCTGCCCCAACTCATCAGGCAAGGAAAAAGAGGTGATTTATGAATCTGTTGAGTATTAATTTCTAAAATAATCTTTTTGAGTTCTATCCTGAGTTCTTCTTTCATTTAATAAATCCATAGCAGTTGGGCTTTCACTAATATGTAATCCAAAAGGTTTGGCAAATGTTTTCTTTTTTTTCTTTCCAGTAAATGTAATCATAGTTTTAAGACTTTTAATAAATCTTTTAGCTTTATTAATATTATAGAAATATCTCCATTGTTGTTTGGTTCCAAATTTATAACCTACTCGCCACCTCATAGTTTGAACATTCTTTCTTTCATCCAAAGTTATATTAGTGACTTTCATTTTCCAGTTTATTTTCCAGGAATTGTTCTTATTCCTAAATAACAAGGTTTCTTTTTTCCTTTCTTTTTTTTATATGCCATCATAAATGCTGAGTATATTGTTTTCATTTTAAACTTCCTGAAAGGAACTCTAAAGCCTTACTTTTTGTTTTAAAAGCCTTTGAACCATAACTTACTCCATCTTTTAAGCGATACTTTTCTATTATGTAAGCCTTAGTCATAAATCTACTCGGCTTATATTTTTTTAATATATATTCAAATTTTCCACGTTTTATTGTTTTTATTATCATTTTTACCTCCTATGAATTTTATTATATTCTACTGTAATTCTTTTAACATCACCGACATTCATACCTTTAATATGATTAAAATTAACTCCTTTTTCTTCCCATTGTTTTAATAAATGTTTTTGCCTTTCAACTCTTTTAGTTGATTTTACTCTTTGAGATTCTAATTTTTGATATATGTTTTTTGCCATTTTTAATTACCCCAACTTCCATATTTTTTTCGATTTAATTTAATAAACTCTTTTGCAGTTTCAATTTTCATAAATCTTCTATGAATTGTAAAAGGATATTGTCCTTTCCCTTTTGTCGTCATTTTATCTCATAGTGAACATTACTACTTTTTGATTCCTCTGTTGTTCATAGGGTAATTTATTAAAATATTTATTAGCAGAACTTTTTGTTATAAAATATATTCCCCTATATCTATACTTTTTATCATGTGCAAAATCACTAACGAGTCCTTTTGAAATTATTGCATATCTTTTGAATATTTTTCTATCTTGAGGATATTTTGTCGTCATTTTTAATGTTTCCTCATATAAGCTCTTGCATATGCGAGTGCTTGTGATTTAGTTTTAAATGTTTTTATAAGTTTATCGTTGTAAGTTTTATAATTAATAACATATAATATAAATTTTTTATTTGATGGTTCAATCGCCAAATTATAGGGCAGTTTATTCCATTGATTTCTTCCAACTTTCTTCCAATCTTTTGTTGCCATTTTTATTTACCTTGCCCTCGAGTTTTAGTTTTACTGCATCCACCTCTGCCCTTATTGGCTCGTTTTCCTTTTCCACTTCCATCTCGTTTTGGTTTGTTTTTTGCCATTTTATTTCCAATTGATACTACTATTCTACTATTTATAAACTTTACTATTATTTTAAAAAAATAAAAAAAATAAAAAAAACGGAATTTAAAACTTTTGCTTGTTTCTACCCATTAGTGCTCCTATGAACAATAATCCTATACCTAATGCTATTACAGCAGGAATCCAAGTTATTAAGTTGTCTTCCATGTAACCCATCATTGTTTGCATAGACTGAGTTGATTTTGAAGCAACAGTATAATTACCTGCTGAACTACAATCTACACCACCAGTTAAACAACAATTATTATCTGTAAAAGTTGTTGAACCATTAGTATTGTAAGCATAACCTGTTCCACATTCAGCAGTTGCAGTTCCAAAATTACTCATTACAACTAATCCTGTTGCAACTATTAGTGCAAAAACAATAATTCCTAATCCAAGAGCAATTAATGCATTCATCATTTTAAAATTATTTTAAAATGAGAATGATTAATATTTGCCTTTTCTACCCATTAGTGCTCCTATGAATAATAATCCCACTCCTAGAGCGATTATAGCAGGAATCCAAGTAATTAAATTATCTTCCATGTAGCCCATAATAGTAGCAATACTATCATTAGCAGTTCCAGCTCCAACAGCAGTTCCAAAGTTAGTTAATACAACCAATCCTGTCGCAACAATTAAAGCAAAGACAATTATTCCAAGTCCTAGTGCTATTAATGCATTCATCATTTTTTAAACCTCCATGTAAATTTAATTTAACTTTTAATTATAAAAACTAAAAAAAGAGGATATATAAATAAAAGTAAGCTCTTTTAAAGGAGGCTTTATAAAGGAATGTAAATATTTAAGATTTTAAAGAAATGAAAAGGCATAAAGCTTGTTATTATTGAACCTTACAAACGTCCAAATCTAAAACTTGGCATAGTTAATCTTTCGCCACCCAATCCTCTTGTTGATTTTATTTTTCTTTTAATAAATTTTTTCTTTTCATTTTTCTTTTCATTTTTTATAGAGCATAAGATTATTTACTTTTAGGACTTGCCCTAAATTCGCCTCTTGTGGCTTTGTTACTAACTTGTCTACAAGGTAAGAAAACCCTAAAAGTCCTAAAAGTAGGTTTATTTCCTCCATTTTATGCCTCCCCAAGCCTTAATCCAGGTTTAAGAATAATAACAAGTATTTAAATGTTTATCCTCTATTTTTATTAATCAATCGTATTTTGAAGACCAGATTATATAGATAAACATAAATAGCAATAGTGCAACAAAAGTTCCTAAAACCCAATATGAAACTAAACCAAGATAAACTAAAAATATTGTCATTAAAAGTCCAACAAATCCTGCAGATAATAATCCAGCTTCCCAACCAAAACTTGTTGCTAATGTTATAAATATAACTAGAACTACCATTAAGTCCATACCTGCCCAAAAATATCCTGACGTCGCTGTGTTAGGCATAGCTAAGAATTCTCCAGGAGTATCTACCCCACTCCAATTTGGTATTGATGCCATTTACTTTTTCCTCCTTGTCATTTTATGGTTTAATTTTTAATATTAGTTTAATTAAAATAAATCCAATACTTAATACATATAAAATTCTTAATATTGTTCCAACTGCTGTTGGAAATCTCATTAATCCTACAATCTGCTCTATAAATCCCCCAGTTAAAAAAGTCCACATTATATTCATTCCTGAAGTAATTATACTCCAGGTTGTGCTTAAACTTATTCCATCTCCTGAGGAAGTTGCTTGTCCTTGTTTTACACTCTGCTGAAGTGTATCTTGATAATTACTAAGTTCATTTTGAGTTATAGATATTGAATCTGATAAACCAAAAGTTCCATCATGATTTTTGTCATAAGTTACATTCATAAATGCAATTAGGCTTATTATTAATAACATAAATAATGTAGTAAATAGGGCAACTTCAGCCCAACCACCCATTGAATATCCTTTTTTATTCATTATTTTAATTCTTTTCATCCTCCAATTCTCCTTAAAAAGTGAAGTGTAATTCCTGCAATTGCTCCAATAACCATAAACATCCCATAATTAATTCCACCTAAAATAATTAAAGGTATTAATCCTACTAAACTTAAAATAATAACTAATGGAGGGCTTGTAACACCCATTAAAGCCATAGTCATAACTAATATTAACCCTACAAATAATGATATAGTTTTTCCACCAGCAATATCAACTAAACTCGTTCTAATATTTTCAACAAGTTGTGCAATTAATATTGGTGGACTTGCCTCTCTATAAACTTCAGCTCTTAATTGTCCACTATAAAGTGAAACATCACAAGTTAAAACTCCTGTGAAACTTGTTGAAGATGTTGTGCAAATTGGAGAACTTCCTGAATCAGGTGTATCCCTCCAAACTGTTAAATTCATAGTTGTAGTATCTTGACTTGCATCATTAAATATATATTTAAACACTTTTGTTGCAGTATTATAGCTTAAATTACTTTCTATATTTAAAAAAGTAGTTAAATCAAGTTCATCTAAATCTACAATTAAGGAATAGACACAAGGTGTGGTTTGACAAATCATTCTAATAGGGTCAAGTAATTTAACCAGGGTTCCATCCGGGTTATATAATCCTAATCTATAATCAACATCTTCAGTTTTTACATTAACAACTGTTTGTCCATTAGAATCTGTTTTTCCCATATCAACTATTTTATACTCATTTAAGGCAGGATACCATCTTAATAAACTGATATAAAATCCTTCATAAGGTAATAATGTTGTATCTGTTGCTGTTATTTGAAAGGCTGTTGAACTTGCAGTTTCTAAACTATATAAATTATTTGATATTGTTGTATTTACAAGCCTAGTGTTATCAAAGATATAAAATCTTCTATCTGAATATCCTGTTAATTCATATTGGATTTCTCCATAACCAACATAATAACTAGAGGAAGAATTTATACATATATTAAAAGTTGAAATATTTGAAAAACTACCACTAGAAGTTAATGCTGAACTATTTGCTGAACTTCCATATTGTAAATTATAGCTTACTGAATTAAAATTAACTGCACTTAAATTAGCTTCAATTAAACTTGTAAAATTAAAAGCCAGGCTATATCCAGCTGAGCAAGGATTAGAAGTTATGTTTATAGGAATAATTGGTATAACTAATTGAAGCAAAGTTTGACTTATTGTATAATAAGTTCCTGTTGCATTTGTTAAACTAATATTCCAAAAGAAACTATAATTTGTTGAGGCTGAAGGATTTGGAACAACTATTGAATTATTATATATTAAATTATTTCCAACCTTAGTTTCCACAGAAGTATATTCAGTTCCATTATAATTTAATTTTGCTGATTCAGCAGTCCAAAGTGTGCTATCATAAGTTAAATTAATTATAAAACTTTCATTTTCATAACCAAAAGTTGAATTTAAATATGTATAAGAATTTTCAAATACTCTATAACTCCAATTTATAAGATTGTTATTTACATTTCCAAAAGTATCATTAGCATACATAATTAATTCATAATTTACATCACAAAATCCAGCATTAGTATCTCCGAATATGGTTAGATTAAATTCAGTTGAATTTAAACTACAATCAACTGAATAATTTATTGGATAAGTTGTTGTGCAAAATGTAGGGAAGCCACCTCCTCCTCCTGAAGTTTTAAAAGCAGGAGAATACCAACAAGAATCTAAATTAGTATCGCTAATTGTCCAATTTAAAGTTTCATTATCTCCACTTATGAAGTAACCCATATCCCCTGATGGGCTTGTTATATTTAAATTTGGATAATTTGTATCTATTGTAAAACTAACAAAGCTTGAATTAGTATTTCCAAAAGTATCATTAGCCCATATAGTTAAATTATGAACTGCATCTATCCAGGTTATAGTAGTAATATTAGTTCCACAAGATATTGTTGTATTTTCTGAATAACTATCATTTGAATACCAGCATTTATCTATGTTAATATCTGAAAAAGTATAATTAACATTAATATTT
>Ga0307928_10000806_pt1 | contig 23685 bp, 34 predicted proteins | sample AceLakmetagen232_FD_201815 | JGI IMG/M metagenome (GOLD analysis project Ga0307928, IMG submission 201815) | Saline water microbial communities from Ace Lake, Antarctica - #232 | ecosystem: Environmental > Aquatic > Non-marine Saline and Alkaline > Saline | place: Antarctica: Ace Lake... | reverse complement strand
ACGTGTGTGCTGGCTCGAAACCAGCTCCTTGCAACTTTATATTTAACAAAAAGGTAAAAAAATGAAAACAAGCAGCGGTAAAGCAAAAGGAAGAGCATTACAACAACAAGTAGTTAAATCTTTACGACAGTATTATAAATTAGATAATAATATAGAAAGTTGTTATGAGGGGGATGTTCAATCTGTTGTGATGGGAATGAGTGCTGAAGATATAAAATTATCTCCACTTGGGCAATCATTGATACCATTTAATATTGAATGTAAGGCACAGGAAAGTTTAAATATTTGGAGTGCTATAAAACAAGCGGAACAAAATAGCAAAGATAGAGTGCCTTTACTTGTATTTAAACGAAATAGGACAACTACTTATTGCACACTAAAATTTAACGATTTATTAAAATTATTAACTCAAAATGAATAAATATGAATTATTGGTAAAAGAAAATACTTTAAAAGACTTTTTTAATTGGTGGAGTAATTCTCAAAATAAAGTTATGGAAGTACGGACACGTGATTGGAAAATTGCTAAAGAGATTGGAACACGTTTCAAATTACCATACGGATATTCTGGTGTGTTTGTTGAAACATACGACCAATTAAAAATGGTCATGAAAGAGTATAGAGAATTAACAACTTTATGGTTTGGGATTAATCCAAAGAAAAAATATTTAACAAATGGATATAATTCATATGGTGGAATGGATTTTGGGATTAAATCAATAAGTTATATTTTTATAGATTTGGATAGGAAGAAAAAAAATGGGCGAGCATCAGAAAAAGAAATAAAAAAAATAGATGATTTTGCAAATTTATTAATTAGTGATTTTAAAAACACTAATATTTTTAAATATTGTAAATTGTATAGTGGCAATGGAATACAATTATTAATACCTTTAGATATTCCAATAGTAATGCCTTCATTAAAATTTGAAAATGGGCAATATTTTTTATCAGATACATTTGAAAAATATAAACGTTTAATACAACAAACAATATATAATAAATTAGTAATTAAATATAAAGACCATTTAAAAAATATTAATTGCGAAATAGATACTAAATGTTGGAATGTAGGACGCGTTGGTGCATTGCCATTAACATATAATTTTAAATATTCTGAACCAATATTAAGAGGTGTGTTGTCATATGGGAAAGGTGAAAATATAGGATTAAGTGACAGTTTATTTGATGAATTAGATAATGTAGTGTTATATAAAAATCAAAACAATAATTTTATATCAACATTACCGCAAATAAGAATAACAAAAAAAACATTATATAAAAATAAATTAGTTATGTTTTTATTAAATACCAAATTGCCTGATGGTAGTAGAAATTCAAATTTAATTTTTCCATTAAAATGTTTATTACAACAAAATGGATTTAATTTGGGTAGTGAAGAAATTCAATTGTTGAAACGAAAAATTGAACGAGTACAACAAGATTCATTTCCATTCAATGCTCCAAATAATGCTGCTATTTTTAATCCTTCATCAGTTAATAATTATTGCATGAATAATGGATTAGATTTATTATATCCAGAATTCGTGTTAAGTGAAAAACCAATAAAACGTGTATTTGCAGAACATGTATTTACTTGGAAAAATTTGCAATATGCTGAAGTATCAGATATAAATATAACATTAAATGATACACAAAACATAAGAAAATGTTTATATGAATGTCATTGTTTTTATGATGCAGATATTAGAACTATATATAAAATGGGGCACGAATTAATACGAATTTTTGGATTACGTGTTGCACAAATAATATATGAAAAATATTTAAAATATTGGATGATAAAATAAACAATAACCAAAACATTTATATATTTGTTATTATATTATATAATTAATAGCTATTAAATAGCGGAAAACGAAAATGGAAGAACAAACAATAGTAAATGAACAACAAAAAGAAGAAATAGATACAACGATAAATACACCACCACAAACAGAAGAAACGATGGTAACCGAATTTGAAGATTTGAGTGTAGAAGAAGATGACTTAGACAACATTGAAGCTGTTGAAACTCAACCAGAAGAAAAAAATATTGTTATGACTGCAGAAGATTTTGTTATGAGGGAATATATTAAAAATCCAAAAGTTGGAGAATCAATTGAATTTACAATTGATAATATAAAAACAATAACAGATAAATCCAAACATTATGCAATAAATAAAACAACTGGAAAACGATTTTGCACAGGTGTTGAGAAGAAAGACGGAACTACAATTAAACTTGAAGTTTATACTGATGACGGAAAAATATTTGGAATAAATTCATGGGGATTATTTTACTTATTTAGAGGTTCAACAAGTGTATTTGCACAAAAAGTAAAAGAATTAAAACAAATTCAAGGTATAAGTGTAAAAATAACTAGAAATTATGATGGTAGCGTTCCAAATAAAAGTTCTGATGACGTTATGAAATTGTATGATTTCTCCACTATTGAAGAAGCTAAAGCTTACCAAAAAGAAGTAGCAAAAGCATTAGAAGATGGAAAATTATTTACATTAGAAATCATAAATAAATAATATCATTGTTTTTCATAAAAACATCTTTTATATTAATTGTCAAGTATTCCAACTTGGCAATTTTTTTTTATAATACAGGTACTTACTATGCGACTATCCTACTCAACAATCGATTTATATAATCAATGCCCACGTTGGTTTTATAATGCAAAAATATTAAAACTTGATGCACCACAAGATAAAAAATACATGTATCGTGGTTCACTTGTTCACACACTTCTTGAAAAATGGTATAAAAAATCAATCACTGATATTAATAAATTACGACAATGTTTTGATACTGGATGGGTTACATATAGACTCAATCAAAAAATGCCAAAAGACATGGAAAAGACATGGGAGATGGTTTTAAATGGTATTGAAATGAATTTAACTGTAACAGATGTTGAATATAAATTTAGATTTACAGAACCAGATTATGTTGGTTATGCTGATATGATGAACAAAGATACACATGTTATTAGAGATTGGAAAACATCTACATGGAGAAAAAATGTATCAGAAGAATGTTATAGAAAACAAATGAGTTTTTATGCGTGGGCATATTATAAAACATTTGGAATAATTCCAACAACATGTGTGGATTTTCTTAAAGTTAAAAAAACAGTAAATTATTCATTTTTAAAAGAGGAATTACTTTTAGTAGATAAAGAAATCCGCATAACAAATACATTTATTGAAGAACATAAAAACAAATATGATTATAAACGATGTTCAGATAATCCAAAAAAATGTCCATTTTTCTGCCCATATAAAGAAGAATGTTTTTCAAAAAATGCATTAACATTTACAATAAATAAATCTGGTCCTTGGTTACAAATAGAAGAAAAAATATCACCAATATTATCTAAAATGTTAAGTAAAAAATTTGGATATGAAGTGGAGGGTGCAACATTTATTAAAGGTCAAGGCTTATGGAAACTTATTGAATGTGAATATGACATTACCACATTATCATTTATTAAAAAAAATGTGCTGCATGCTTGTGCAGTAACTCCAAATATTCCTGCAGCAATTTCATATATGTGTGCAAATTTTAAATCATTGCCATTAAATTTTCGTAGTAATATAATGGGGAAATGTGGAAGTATTTGGGATGGTAATATACGTTTATATGATACACGTATGCAACGATTGGGGGTAGGATTTAAACATAGATTAATTCAAATATTGAAAGGATATTCTACATTTGTTAAAAAAGATTGTAAAATAGTGTTTAATGATAATACAAAAAAACATCCTATATTAGAAAAATATACATCATCAATTACTTTAAGAGGTTATCAAAAAGACGCAGTTAAAAAAATATTAGATGAAAAAGTTGGGATAATAAAAGTTGCAACAGGTGGTGGAAAAACAGAAATTGCAATTGAAGCTATGCGAGTAGTTAAACAAAAATGTTTGTTTGTAGTTAATCGAATTGAATTATTGGAACAAACAAAAGAACGTATTGAAAGTAATTCAAATTGTAAAGTAGGCACAATACAAGGTAATATTATAGAAACAGATAAACAAATAACAATTGCAACAATACAAACATTATATAATAACTATGGTAGTTTATGTGAATTTTTAAATGATATTAACATGGTTATATTTGATGAAACACATGTAGTTGCATCAAAATCATATGGCATGATAAATAAACAAATAAAAAATGCAGAATATAGAATAGGTTTAAGTGCTACACCATTTCGTGATGATGGAAAAGACATGGAAATAGAACAATTTTGCGGCAATGCAATATTTACAAAAACACCGATGCAATTAATGAAAGAAGAATTTATAATGTTTCCAAAAATAAGATTTTTCAAATATGGTGGGATTGCAAATACATCGACATCGTATCATGAAGATGTTAAATATAATATTGTAGAAAATGAAGATAGAAATAATAAAATTAAAGAATTGATAAAAGAAAATAAAGGCAAACAAATATTGGTATTAGTCAAACAAATTGTACATGGTGAATCTTTACAAGGATATTTTCCAGAAAGCTTTTATTTAAATGGTAGTGTAAACAAAATAAATCGAAAAAAGAAATATAGATTATTTAAAGAAGGAATAATCAAAGTTTTGTTTGTTACTAGCAGTATTGCACAGCAAGGATTGGATATTAAAAATTTAGATATAATTATAAATGCTAGTGCAAATAAAGGAGATATTGCAAGTATACAAATATTGGGTAGAGTTTTAAGAATATGTGTTGGTAAAAAAGATGCATGGTATTTTGATTTTTTAGATAAAGGTGAATTTACAAAACCGCATAGTAGAAAACGACATCAAATATTTAAAGAAAGAGGATATGATATAAAAATTATAGAATGACCAAAATATTTATATATTAGTAAATAAATTATATAATTATAGTAATGAGGAATATACAAAAATGAAAATTGAACCAAAAAAATTAAGTGGATTTTTAAAGAAAATCTCTTTAGGAACACAAATACATGAAACAATATTAGATTTTTCTGATAAAGGATTATATGTATTAGCGAAGACATCTGACAACGTATGTATGATAAGTGGAAATTTACATTCAACAGCATTTGAACAATATGAAAGTATTGGTAAAATAGGAATACAAGATTTAGCTATTTTTACAAGAATTATTGATATGTTTAAAAAATCATTATCAATTGAAAAAACAGAAAGTATAATTCGATTTAAAGAAAATAGTAAAAGTATTGAAATACCATTAATGGATATCGAATTTATAGAATGTCCTCCTAAAATGCCTTCAATTGATTTAACAGAAAACATTAAAATCCCTGCATCTATATTAAATTCATTTATTAAAGATGCAAGTATTAATACAGATTTAGTTATTAATCTTGAAACAATTGAAAAAGCATTATTATTAAGTAATGATGGTAAATATAAATTTACTACAAAAATTTCATGTGAAACAGCAGTCGGTGGGCGTAAAGCATCTTTTGGTGACCAATTTATTAAATCTATAAGTACATTATCATCAGATTTGTTAATAGGATTAGGAACAAATTTACCAATAAAAATTCTTGAAAAAACAGATGAAAGCAATATTCATATTTTAATTGCACCACGTACAAAAAACGATGAAGAAATGGTAGAAAAACCAACACAAGAAAAACCAAAAGAAGAAATAACTGAAGAAAAACTTGTTGAAGAACCTGTAGTTGAAGAACTATCCATTGCAACTGACAATAAAGTTGTTGGAGAGGACGCTTAAAGATGGAAGTTATTGAAGAAAAAGTATGGCAGGAAAAATATAGACCAATTCATGTTGCAGAAGTTATTTCTATACATACAGAAAAAATATTAAAACAATTGGAAAATCCAAAGAGCATACAAAATTTTCTGTTTCATTCACGTATTGGTGGGACAGGAAAAACTTCAATGGCTAAAGCAATCATCAAAGATTTAGGGTGCGATTTTAAAGCTTTAAATGCCTCTAAAGACAGAAGTATTGATACTATAAGAACCACAATCAATGATTTTTGCTGTTCTACAAGTAGCAATTCTAATTTAAAAAAATGTGTTTGGATGGATGAAGGAGAAAAATTAACTAAAGATGCAATGGATGCTTTAAAAAACATGATTGAAACATATTCTTCAAATGCGTTTTTTATTTTTACAACAAACAATATAAATAAAATAAATCAACCAATGCAAAGTAGATTTAATGTTATGGAATTTGGAAGACCTGAAAAAACAACAATTGGATTATATTTACATAATATTTGTATTAAAGAAAATATGAAATATGATTCTGACGCTATTGATAAATTGAGGGACATACATTATCCATCTATAAGGTGTATGGTAAATCATTTGCAAGATTTAAAATTAGACAATAAAGATGTTATAAGGGAAAATATAACTTCCGCATCAAAAGAATTTGATTTATTATGGGAATTAATAAAACAGAAAAAATATAATGACGTTAGAACAACCATAATAAAAGATTCGTATGATGTTCTTTTATTTAACAAATATATATTTGAAAAAATAATAGATGACACAATACCGTTTGGAATAAGTGCAAAAATTATAAAAATTGTTGCACGTAATGAAAGAGATTTTGGGCTTGGTGCAGATAAAACAATAACATTTGTTGCAAGTCTTCCAGAAATTATGGCGGTGTTTTAATATGGATATTAAAGAATTTCCACAAAAATTATTTAGGAAAGATGATTTATTACGAGAATATAAATTAATTTTTATCCTTGCGGGGACAATTGCAACCAGTTATGCTATTTATTTTGATGTATTAGGTAAAACTTCAACAGAAACAATATATATTTTTGATATAAATAAAGAAGGTGGAGAATGGTTTACAGATATAAAAATTGCGTGTGACGAATTTTGTAAACATCAAAAGTGGGTTATGAGAACAGCAATCTCTATTATGGAGGGAGTTACAAAAAAATGATAATTTTTCAATTAATACCAAAATTATATACAGTAAAAAATTTGAAATGGGTTGAATTATTAGAGGACATTCCACATCCTGTTGTTTTAAATAAATGGTTATCAATGAATCCAACAATTCAAAAACACGTAAATTATTTAAATAAATTTACATTTGTTTTGACACCTAAACAATTTTTATTGTTAGTGTTAGCTGTAATTCCGCGACATGCAAAAGCACCATTTTGTAAATATATAAAAAAGGAAGATACTGAAGAAAAATATATTGAAATATGGGAAAAAATTCAACACGTTGGAAATTATTCTGATAATGATATGAAATACATTAAAAAATATTTAAATATAGAAAGTAATATATTGTATTGGTTTAAAGGATTGGGATTAGATAAAAAAACGTGGACAAAATATAATTTAAATTTTGATGAAAACAAAGGAAATATTATTAAAGGTAAATCTGGATTAGATTTATTTATGTAAATGGTGAAAAAATGTATAAAATAAAAAAAGAATTTTCAATATGTTGTAGTCATAGACTGCATAACAATGAATGGTCAGAAGACGAAAATAGAAGAATATATGGAAGATGTAATAATTTACCTAGTCATGGACATAACTATAAAATCATATTATTTTTAAAATCTATAACAATAGATTCTACTGGAATGATTATGAATTTCAATAAACTTAAAGAACATTTTAATAAAATTATTGATAATAGGTTTGACCATAAGTTTTTAAATGATGATATAACTTTTAAAAATTTAGTTCCTACCGCAGAAAATATGGCACAAATTTTTTATACTTTATTAAAAGAACAAATAGAAGAATTATATAAAGTAGAAATTTATGAGACAGAAGGAGCTTCTGCTATATATGAGGTAAATTAAAATGAAAATTAGTGAAATATTTGGACCAACATTGCAAGGAGAAGGACCATTTATCGGGCAAAAAGCAGTATTTATAAGAACATTTGGTTGTATAAAACCATTTTGTTCTTTTTGTGATACTCCTTGGGCGTTGGGTTGCACCAAAGAAAAAGGTAAAAACATGAGTGTTAATTCTATCATTAGAAAAGTAAAAAAACTTATGCCAGATGGTGGATTAGTTGTGATAACAGGCGGAGAACCATTTATACAAAAAGATATATATGAATTAATTAATAAATGTAGTATTAATTATCCAATACAAATAGAAACCAGTGGAAAAGCACGCATTGAAAATGATAAACTATTACCAATAAAGATACGGAACTATAGTAACCGCATGCATTGCAATACTATGATTGTAATGTCACCAAAAAAATATGGATATGATAATGGTTGGAAAATTGCAGATATAAAAACTTTTAATTCTGCAGATATATATAAATTTGTAATTGGTTCAAAAGAAGATGCATTTGAAGCTTTAAACCTTGTTAAATATTTTGATGAAAATAAATCAAATGTTTATTTCATGCCACTTGGAGCGGACAGAAAAACACAACTTAAAAATATGCCAATGGTTGCAGAGTTATGTATTAAACACAATGTTAAAATGGCTCCTAGATTACACACATTAATTTGGGATAATAAACGAGGGGTTTAAATAACCAAAATATTTATATATTAGTATTGACAATTATATAATTATTAATAATAAAATGGAAACAACAATACTAGAAATTAAAGAACGTCAAGCTACAATAAAAGCGTTTGACAGACATGAAATTTCTGAGGAAGAATATAACTTTAAACTTTTAGAGTATAATAGTAAAATAAACAAGCACATTGAAAAAATTAAAAGTGGGGTTGTAATTGAACCAACATTAAACAATAGTAAAGTTTTAAAAATAAAAGAAAATGTTGAGTTATTTGGTTTTAAAAATAAAAAAGAATATTTATATAATCAATTTGAAAATGGTGTTTTTGCTTTGGAGGATATTGCACAAAAAACAAACATAAAAATAATTACAATTAAAACATATTATAGCGATTGGAGAAAGATAAACAATGTTAGATAAAACTAAAACCGATAAAAAATTAGGAATAGAAGTTAATCACTTTTTAGATGCACACAATGTTAATACACCAAACATGGGAAATACAATTAAAATAGAAGAAAAAATGTTAATAATTGAAGCATGTTTTAAAACTATAATGGAGTCACTTGATTTAGATTTAGCAGATGATTCATTAAAAGAAACACCTAAACGTGTTTCAAAAATGTTTTTAAATGAATTGTGTTGGGGATTATTTACTGATAATTTTCCTAAGTGTACAACTGTACAAAATAAAATGGGATATAATGAAATGGTACTTGAAAAAAATATTAAAGTATCATCTTTGTGTGAACATCATTTTGTCACAATATGGGGTAAAGCACATATCGCATATATACCAAATAAGAAAGTATTAGGCCTTTCAAAAATAAATAGGATTGTAGAATACTTTTCACGAAGACCACAAATACAAGAAAGATTATCATCACAGATTTTTTATGCACTGGAATATATTCTTGGCACAAATGATATTGGAGTAGTAATAAATGCAGAACATTTTTGTGTTAAAACACGTGGTGTAGAAGACGTTAATAGCAATACAATCACTTCAAAACTTGGTGGTAAATTTATGAAAGAATCTGGATTAAGACATGAATTTATGACACTAATTGGAGGAAAGTAAAAATGATTATTGGTTACAGTGGATTAACACTATTAATAATTTCATTTATAATTTTAAATACAAAATTTATTAAATATTTTTTATTTACTAATTTAATAGGTACAACATTGTTAACAGTACATGGTATTATTATAAAAGATATTGTGACAATATGTGCAAATGGGTTTATTATATTAATGCTTATAGTAAAATTATTTTATGGAGGACTAAAATGACAAACGCAAAAACAAAAATAGAAAGATTAAGGGATTCATATTCTAAAGGTCTTACAGCAAAGGAAGCATATAAAAGACATAAAGGTAAAATAGCGCTTGCATATATAAGCACTGTTTTTTCAGACATTAAAGCTAACAGAGTGAAAGGATAAAATGTGTGGAATATACGGATTATCAAGTTTAAAATTAACCAAATCTACATTTAATTTGGATAATTTAAAAAAACGTGGTAGAGATGGGCTTGGAGTTTATACAGATTCATGTGGTATTATAAAAAATAAATTACCAATTAAAAAATATAAAACTTTAATGGGTAATACTCGTGCCATACCAACTACAGAATTTGAACAAGGCGCTGGGTTAGACATTATAAATCAACAACCATTTGAAAATGAGAGATTTGTTGTGGTACATAATGGCATTATTTCAAATGATAATGAATTAAGAAAAAAATATAATATTGTAACAGATAGTAAAGTGGATACATCTATATTACCAACATTGTTTAAAATTGTGGGCGTAGTTGAAGGCATTAAATTAATTAAAGGTAGTTATGCAATTTTATGTGTTGATAAACAAACTAATAAATTTTATGCTGCAAAAAATTTTATGCCTTTAAGAATGATTAAGAACAAAGCTCAAATTGAATTTTTTAGTTTAAAACATATGTCAAACAAGGAAAGCGTGGAAGTAAAACCATACACTATTTTAGAAATATCAAACAATGATATTGTAGAATATAAAATAAGAAAAGAAAGAAACAATAAAGTACTCGTTATTTGTTCAGGTGGCATTGATAGTGTTACAACCGCATATTTATACAAATATTATGGATATGAAGTTACACTTTTACATTTTAAATATGGACAAGCAGCACAAGAAGCTGAGTTGTTTGCAGTTGAACAGATTTCAAAGGATTTTGGTACAACGCCCATTATATTAGACGCCATACCAATATTTAATATTTTTAAAAGTGTTAGTAAATTATTATCTAAAACAAAAGCAAACAAAGAAGATATGATGTTGGATGCTGAAAGTACTTTGAGTTATGTACCAAATAGAAATGCCATATTTTCTATGATTGCATGTGGTGTTGCTGAAATGCATACAATTGATAATGTGACTTTTGGGGGGCAACAGATGGATTCTGTTTATCCAGATAATAATAATACATTTGTCAATGCGGTACATAAGTTATTACCATATTCACTTAATTGGAATACAAACATAAAATTTACAGCACCCTTGATTAACTTAATTAAGCATGAAGTCATTCAGGTGGGAAAATTCATTGGAGTTCCATATGATAAAGTATGTAGTTGCTATTATCCAAAAGTGGTTGATGGTAATATTGTACCCTGTCAGAGTTGTGGATGCTGTCAGTTTAGAATGAGTGCTTTCAAAATGTGCGGCTTTGAAGATAAGCAAAATAACATTCCTATTCAAGATTCAAAAATTAATTTAATTCCAAAGATTAATATGTTTATACGGAGATACATACACAATGAACTTTAAATATATACCGGCAAGTGAACCAGCAACAGGAAGATGGAATATGTCATACGTCCCAGCAAATATGCCAGGATGTCAGATGATGTCAAATATCAAATACGTCCCAGCTTGTGTGGGTGCTATTAACAATGGTTATTCTCTGTCTCCAAAATATAAATTATCTTGGTGGGAACCCAACTCGTTTTTTCAATATAATACAATGTTAATAAGTGCATATTATGGAATGAAATGGAAAGATAATTTCAGAAGTTATTTTAATATACCTGATGACTTTATACTTATTGGTGATTCTGGTGGGTTTCAAAATATGACAATGAATGCTAACTTAAATCCAATTGAAGTTTTAAGGTGGCAGGAAAAACATTGTAATATTGGACTTACATTTGACTTACCACTCCTTGAACCTGACTTTCAGATTAGGAAAGACAAGATGATTCAAACTGCTTTCAATGCAAAGGTTGCTTTCATGAATAGAAAAAACTATAACATGAAACTATTTGCATGCTTTCATGGGCAAACTATGGATGAGCAAAAGTTTATGATTAAAGAATATGAAAAACATATCCCACTTGAAAAATTTGATGGAATTGCTTATGGTGGATTAGTTGCTAGTGCAGGAGACACTGAGTTCCTTATAAAGATTTTAGCTTTATTTTGTTATAATGTTAAACATTATAATATGCCGGTTCATTTCTTTGGGCTCTCTGGCAATAAAATAATGCCTTATATTAAATATATTTCTGAAACTTTCCAGATGAAGATAACTTTTGATAGTTCCAGTTATGGTTGTGGAGCAATCAGACGTGAGTTCTGGAAAGGTAATGCAGATGAAAAAATTAAAGTCATGGAAACAAAGTTTGATAAAATTCCGTGTGATTGTCCAGTTTGTAGAGCGGTTAAGGAATGGGAAGTTTATCGAGAAGATGGTAGCATTGCCGGCGGGCTTATTTCATTACACAATTTATATCAAACGTTACAAAAAGTAAATCAGATGCAGGAAATGAGTAAGGACGAAAATGCAAAAAGTTTGAATCCTCGATTTAGGAAGTTTATTGACATCATGAAAGAACATGGTCCTGATAATGCATTTCAAATAATGGATAAGATTCCTGAAAATGATACAACCCAAAATAGTTTATTTTCATATTAAAATACACAATGGTAGATAAAACATTAATATATGATTTAGAAAATGCAACCTTATTAGGTCGCCCAAACGCTAATACAGATAAATTAAAAGTGTTTGGTTGTTATTCTTATATTACAAATAAGTATTATTGTTTGAGAGATAAAAAAGAAATTGAAAAAACTATAAATGCACATAAAATATTTGTAGGATTTAATAATTTTGAATATGATAATACAGTTTTATATAATAATGGGTATACTAAATTTATCGACTACAACGAAAAATATGGTGAAGGGAAATTCAAATTTAAAACAAATGTAGATTTAATGCGTATATTTAAAAATCGTTGTTCGTCAATGAAAGTGAAAAAAGGAATGTTAGGAGACCTTTTAATGCGATTTTCTTTAGATTATATTTCAAAAATGATTGATATTGTAAAGGATGATGGAAAAATATTAGATTTTGATTATTCACTTTTATGTAAAGATACATGGACAGAAGAAGAATGGCAATTAATAAAACGGTATACAATTCGTGATTTGGAAATAACTAAAAAAATGTATGAATGGTTGGATAAATATTTTGAAAGTTTTAAACATTATCTTCATACGAAAGATATTGATAATAAAAGTTATTTAACAAATTCTATTGCTACGGTGGTATATAAAATATTTTGTAAGTTATTAAATTTAGAAGAAAAATATCAACATGATGTTGATGCACCTAAACAGCAGGGTGGGTATGTAGCATTTCCTGCAGGTTCATTTTTTGAAGGTTTAATTTATTGTTTAGATTTCAACTCACTATATCCTCACATATTTGCAATGTGTAATTTATTCACACCTAAGAAAGGTGGTTGGAAAGGTGGTGGTGTTTGGAATGTACTTGGTGAATATGATGCAGATGAAATGGGCAAAAAAGAACAATTGTTAATGAAGATATATAAAGACAGAATTGTTTTTAAGCAAACTGGTGACCCACGAGAATATACATTAAAAATTTCACTTAATACAGCTTATGGGCTTGTTGGTAATTCGTCATTTGTTCATTTGTTTGATGCTATTGCTCAAGGAGATTGTACAAGAATTGGTCGTCAATGGGTTAAGTATGCAAGGACAACATTTGCTGAGCATGGTTACAAAATTCTTTATACTGATACAGATAGTGTTTATTTTATGGACCCTTTCAATGACAAGGCAAGAATGTTGGCGGTTAAAGATAAAATCATAAAACACATTAAAGATTCAGTTCCATTTCCACAAGCTACATTTGATATGGGTGTGGATGATGAAATTACTCATATGTGGTTTTTTAAACCAAATGGTACTGAACAAAAAGATAAAGATTCGGATAGTGAAATGGACGAAATGGATTTTATAAATAAACCACTTGGATTAATGAAAAAGAATTATATTTATATTGCAAAAGTGTTTGATAAAAAAACAAAAGAATTAATTGATACAAAAGTTATATATAAAAATCTTGGAGTTAAAAAGAAATCAACGTCATTGTTAACAAGACATATATTTCGTGAAATATTAATTCCAAAAATCAAAAAGGAAAAGAAAGTCAAATGGAGTAAAACATATTTCCGTAATTTAATACTTTCTTTAATGGATGATAAACCGGAATTAATTTGTAAAAGATTTAAAGTTTTTAAGGCAAGTTCATATAAATCGACATCTTGTATCCAAGCACAAATATCTTTATATTATGGCGCAGGATTACATTTTTTAGTGAAAAATAAAAAAATTGGTGTTGGGAAAAGTGTTAAATATTGTACAATGGAACAATTTAAAAAAAATAATCTACGGGTTGAAGATATGGACCTTTCTGGTGTATGGAGTGAACTTAGTTATTTTATTGAAAGAGAACAAAAAGTAGATTTAAGCAAATGGTGGTAAAATGAGATGCAAAGTATGTGGAAGACCTTTAAAAAATATAAAAAGTATTAATAAGGGAATGGGTCCAGGATGTGAACATAAAATAAAAATACAAAATATAAATGTGTTAACTTTAAATGATTTTTTTGAGGTGGATAAATGAATAATAAAACAATAATACATTTTGCATCTATATATAATGGCAAAGAATTTTGTGGAATCCTTATAAATAAATCAGTCGGAGAATTAAAACAAATAATCAAAACAACCACTTATACACACGTTCAATTTTATTGTGGAAAAATGCAGTTAAAATGCAGTAGAAACAATAAATATGAATATATTATTGAAAATGGTAAGATTTCTTGTAAAAAATGTGTAGTTTATAAATGATTATTTATAAATGAACAGAAAAACCAAAACCTTTATAAATGATTTAATATATTATATATATATTAAATAGGTAATATGTATTAAATAAAACGAAGGAAACGAAAATGGAAAAAAAACAAAACAAAAATAATATACCAACAATGCCAAAACCTGAATACTGCAAATGCAATAAAGGACATCAACTTGAATTAGTTTTAAATAAATCAAGAACAAAATACGTCTGGGATTGTCCAATATGTATAGAAAGCATGAGACAAGAAAATATGGCTAATATAGAGGCAGATAATATGGAAATGACGATGGAAAATAATCTTAATAATTGTTTAATGGGCGAGGAATAAAAATGCAAGCAAAACAAAAAGCAATCATATTAGAACAAATTAAAAACATCAATACATTATATGATGTTTCTTTTTTGGATATATCAAAGATAGCAAGTGAACATTCTGAGAAAATGTTAGAGTCTATTTTAATTGATATGAAAATCAAACAGAATGGATTAACTACATTATCAAAAGAAGAAGAAATATTAAGTGCGTATATTGAATCTGAAACATTTGTTATTCCGGACTCGATATACGAAGGAGTATTAGATGATGATTTTGTAGATGTTGAAGATAAGTATGCTCAGTCGTTAACATATGACGATGTTCCCGATTCATTCGTAGAAAAATATGCTGAAAATGAAGCTGATGATGCATTATTAGAACTATCTGAAGATGAGAGAGCAGCAAGATGTTGTGAGGAAATTTAAGATGACACACAGAATAGTACATTTAAAGAGAGTAAATTACGCTAATGAAAATACAAAACCAGAAAATAAAGAGTATGTAATAAGTGGCGGACTTAATAGACCAGTTGGAACACTTGGAGAATTTAAAGCTGCTTTTTCTAACACAGAATTTATATTACATGAAAATGATGGAACAGTTTCAAATGTTCCGCCTCAAGGAGGAAATTAAAATGATAAGAAATACAAAAAATAACATGTGGACGCAATTTTCAAGATTTTATAATGATTTAAAACGTCAAGAATATAAACACGATTCTGTAAAATTAGCAAGAGCTATTTTTACGGGTCGTGTATATTAAATGAGGTAGATACAATGCATGTAGGTCCATATATTTACAAACGTTTAATAAAAACTAGAACTATTAATGATGCAAATAATTATCTTAAAGCACATTTTAAACACCCACATATAATCACATATATGTTTGATGATGTATTAAAAAATGTATTACCATGTAACATTGATTATAGAAATAGAAAAATGTGGGTTTGGTTTGTAGGTGATATAGAATATTTAAAAAAGAATACAACAAAATAAAAAAATAAAAAAATTACTTTACTTCAGGTTTGGGTGTTTTTTTAAATAGTTTAAAATATTCTTCGTTATACATAAACATTGAAATGCGGTTTCCTCTTTCTCCTTCATAAATAACTTCTTTTTTATCTTGAATGGTTTGTTTCATATTATCAATTAATTTGTCTGTCCAAATATCTTTTGTTTCAATTAATTTAAACCGTGATTTTCCTGCATAAGTTTTAATTATTTCTGTGGAAAAAATATCATTTTCAAACAATGCTTCAGAAATTTTAGTCATATTACCAACACGTCGTTTATATTCTTTAATATATGTATCAATTGCATCTTGTAAATCTAATAATGCTGAATATCTATCAAAAGGTATTTTTTTTGAATGATAGTCTTTTTCTAATTCACGAATTTTTAATTGTTTCACTTCTAAATAAGATTTATTGATTGGACCTTTTTTTCCTATAGGTATAAATTGTTTTTTTTCTACTGCTGTTGCAGTACGCATAATACTATTACTTTCACTCATTTTTGTTTTCCTCATTTAATTGTTCTTTATTTTTTTGTTTTACTTCAACCCCATTGTTTATTTGGTCTTGCGTAACTTTAATTATAAAATTTCCTTCATCCACATATAATTGTGTTTTCTTTATTTTTGAAATTAACCCTCTATGCTCTTTATTTATTTGAATTTCAAAATAAGCAATAACTTCATTTATATTGTCTTTATCATATTGGTTACTTTCTAGTACGTATTTTTCAAAATCTGATAAAGTTTCTTTCTTTGTTAATTCTTCAACTTTATCATTAATATCTTTAACAATTTTCTTTATGTCTTTTTTCTTTTGCTGTGCAATTACTGTCCAATTTTTTAATTGCATGTTGAGTTTTCTTAATTCAAAGGCAAATGAAATAAGGTATTTTTTTTGTCTTTCAACTGACCTTTTTGCAATTGCTAATTCTTCATGAGAAAGCATTCTTTTTTGTACCATATTATATAATTTATAAAACATAATATATAAATATTTTTAATATTGCTTTGATTATATTAAAAATATGTTATTTAGTGTTTTAAAAATATTTATATATTATGTTTTATAAATTATATAATATGGTAAAATTCTATAAAATCCGAAAATTAACATCTAAAAATAAAACAGGAGATATTTTTGGTGTATCAATTCCAAATAAAATAATAGAACAATTTGGAGAATGTGATGTATCAATCCAAACATCTGGAACATGTTTAATGTTAACAAGTGGTGCAAATTTACAACATAAGAGGTTTTTATAATGGTTAAAATAGCAATGCTGTCAGATTGTGCATTACAAAATACAGGATATGCTACAATAACGCGTAACCTGCTTAATAGCTTGTCGTCTAGGGGGTTTAACTGCATTAATTTTGCACATACATATGTTGGTCAAGTGATTAAAAACGTGCAATTTAACGACAATACTGCGGTTAATTTTACAATACGTGGTAATGGAAATCTTTCACATTTTCAAGATATTTTACAACCTATGCTACGTGAATATAAACCAGATATTTTAATAATATTATTAGATACTTTTATGTGTTATCCATGGTTATTAAATGTAGATTTTGCACCAGCAAAAACAATTTTTTATTTTCCACACGATGGTGGAGAACAATTACCCTCACAATGTGAAAATATTTTAAAAAAGGTTGACGTTGCTGTAGGAATGGCACAAAATGGAAGAGATATTTGTGTAAATAATTATGATATTCCAGCAAGATATATTCCTCACGCAGTACATGAAAACATATATGTACCATATGATAAAAACACAATAGATAAAATACGTGCATCATATGGATTTTCTAAAAAGGATTTTGTTATTGGAACCGTTGCACGCAATCAATCACGTAAAATGTTAGATAGAACAATTAAAATATTTGCGGAATATGCTAAAATAAATCCACTTGCAAAATTATTTCTACATACTGACCCACACGACAATGCTGCAATTTTTGATTTAGTTAAATTAATAGAACGATACAAAATACAAAATAGAGTGCGTTTTTCTGGTATGAAATACTACAAAGGGTTTGATTATAATAAAATGCCAGATGTTTATAATTTGATGGATATATTTATTTTAACTACATCGGGAGAAGGATTTGGAGTTCCTATTATTGAAGCTATGGCATGTAAAATTCCAACATTGGTGACTGATTATACTACAACAAAAGAATTGGTTACAGATACAGGCAGTGGATTACCTATAAAATTACTTGGAGAATTAACAGGGACATGGAACGTAGAACGTGGTATATGTGATATACAAGACGGCGTTGAAAAATTACAATACATGTATAAAGAACGAGAAAAAAATTCTAAACAATGGAATGATTGGAAAAACAATGGACGCAAAGCAGTAGAAAAAACATATAATTGGAATCATGTTACTGATGAATGGGTAAAATTATTTGATGAAATGCTAGAAATAAAACATAAAATACCCGATGAATTTTATTTTAAAAATAGAGGTATTGAAGTTAAACATTTTATAGATGCAAAAAATTGGAAAGACTTTTTTTGTTGTAAAACAGCATTTGAATTTGGTTGTGGGATTGGTCCACGTGTCTATGCTATGAATTTTGTAGGTATAAATGCAAGAGGAAGTGAAATATCACAATATGCGGTTGATAATTCTATAATAAAAGATAAGGTTATACAAGAAGATATAATAAATTCTAAATATGATAAAATTGAACCTACAGAATTAGTTATTGCTTATGATGTATTAGAACACATTCCATATAAAAAATTAAACGATGCAATTAATTTTTTAATAAATAGAACAACAAAACACATTTTAATAAGTGTCCCAGTAATTGGTGACCCTAATTTAGAAGCAGACCCAACACATAAAATAAAAAAATCAAAAGCGTGGTGGAAAAAGAAATTTACAGATAAGGGATTAATAGAAATAGATGTCCCAGATAATTTTTTATTTAAACAACAATTAATGATTTTTGAGGTAAAGGATGCATAATACAATTAGTTATTTAATTATGGGAAAAGATGAACTTGATTATTTTTTAAAAGAATCAATTAAATCTGCAGAAGAATTTGTAGATGAAATAATATATATTGATACAGGAAGTAATGATAATAGCATACAATGGATAACAGAAAATTGTAAAAATACAAAAGTATATTATTATAAATGGCCTGGATGGGAAAGGAGTAACAAGGTTAGAAATTTTGGTATAAGCAAATGTTCATGTGATTATATTTTAACATTAGACGCAGATGAAGTATTAGGAAAAGATAAATTCAAATTAAAAGGAATTATTGCAAAATATTCAGATGTAGACGCATTTAATTTACAAGGTGACCATTACATGTTTGATTTAACTCATATTGATACAAGTGTTAAAAAACATTATTGGCTCAATAGATTATTTAAAAATAAAAAAGCATTAAGATATCCTGAAAATCAACATGGACTAATAACCCCAAAATCTAATATAACTATATGTGGAGATTTTATTCATCATTATGGCAATTGTAAAAATATGTGTTTAGCATTACGTAGATACAATGAAAATGCAGGAGATAAAAACGAGTGGCCAGAATCACAAAAACAACAACGTGAGGATTATTTAAAGTGGCAATTATTTTGTATGATAACAAGACATTATCCTACAAAAATTATTCCGTTGACAAACCACCCAAAAACAATACAAGAAAAATTTCATACAGATGATTTATTAATATGGAGAAACAATCATGAATAAAAAAAGAATAACAATTCATATAGTAAGTAAGGATAGACTTTTACCATTGTATGGATGTTTACAAGCAATAAGAACGCAATCATTTCAAGAATATGACATAATAATACTCGATGATAATTCAGCTATAAATTATATGCAGTGTGAACACATAGCATATATATGCAATAGACTTAGAATTGAAGGGCATGGAGTCAAACTTATACGAAATAATATACCTAAAGGTGTATGTGGTGCAAGAAATAAAATAGTTGAATTAGATGATTTTGACAATGAGTTTATTTTAAGATTAGATGATGATGTATTAATAGGTATAAATTATATTTCTAAATTAATGCGTGTAATAAATTCTGGATATGATATTGCAAGTGGAGTAACTCCTCATATAGGGATGGAAGATTTTATTCGAGATGAAGATAACATAGGTAATATTATAAATAAAATTACAAATGTGAATGATAATATAACTATTGGAGATGAATGTGGTTTACAATATTTAAATGAAAAAATATTACCAACTCCACATTTTAGAAGTTGTGCATTATATAGAAAAGATATAAATATATTATATGAAACAAATTTATCTTTTACTGGATTTAGAGAAGAATTATTTTTTAGTTTAAAAGCAATATTAAAAGGTTTAACTATTGGAGTAAATACACATGCAATTGCTTGGCATTCACAAGCATTGTCGGGTGGTTGTAGAACAAATAATTACAATGAAAATGTTGGATTAGATGAAGAAAAATTTAAACAATGGTTTAAAAAAACAATCAACAAACATGTAAATTTTTTAGAAAATTATTATAAATCAGTTACACCCGAAGAAGAACAAGGGTATGAAGATAGGAGGAGTGCATAATGAATATTAATTTAATAGGAAATATTTTTGGGTCATCAGGGTATGCAAGACATACAAAAGAATTATTTAAAGCATTGCATAAACATTGTGATAAAATACATCTTGAATGTTCACGTCCGCAAAATTGGGAAACATTAGTTTCAGATAGTGAATTAAATGCACTTACAACACCTGCAACAAATGATATGATTTCTATATGTATTGCAACTCCACAAAAATGGCCTTTCTTTTATACTGACCCATGTAAATCTTTTTACGGGTTTTTAGTTTGGGAAGGAACTACAATTCCAAAATACTGGAAAAAATATATTGAAGATAAAAGAGTTAAAGGTATTTTTGTCCCATCAGAGCATGTAAAAGACGCAATTTTAAATACCTACAAATGTACAAAACCAATTTATATAATACCACATGGCGTTGACAATTTAATATTTCAACAAAATGAAATTGTAAATAAAAGAAAACGACCATTTACATTTTTAATAAATAAAGGTTGGAATTTAACAGCAGAAGATAGAGGTGGAGTTCCGTTAGCAATAAAAGCTTTTTGTCAAGAATTTAAAAAAGATGAAAATGTTAGATGTATATTAAAAATTAATCCAGCATATTTAGGACAAAATAATATAAATGGTGTTAGTGAAGCATTTAAAAAAATTACATTGCCTAAGCAAAGAAATAAAATACATGTAAATATTGATTTTATTACAGATACACAATTAGTTGAAATGTATAGTGAAAGTGATATTATTTTAAATACTAGTTATGCTGAAGGTTTTAATATTCCATTACTTGAAGCAATGGCTTGTAAAGTTGTTCCAATCACATCATTTTTTGGTGGGCAGTTAGATTTTTGTGAGGATAAAAATTCATTTATATTAATTAAAGGAAGATTTTTTCAACCAAAAGATTTAATGTACGAAAATTGCGATTGGTTTAAATTAGACATCACACAATTAAAAAAATGTATGCGTATGGTATTTGAAAATCAAAATTTATTAATAAATAAAAAAGAAAATGCATACAATAAAGCATTAGAATATACTTGGGACTCAACAGCAGAAAAAATAATTAACATAATAAAAAATGACTAATATAAAAATAGATGGAACAATAAATAAATATTATATGCTTTGTACTCATTGCAAAGCATTGTCTTTTTGCCCAAAAATAAAACCATTGTATGATAAAATACAGAAAAAAGTTGATATAGAACACAAAAAACATTTTAAAATATTTAATGATAATACAAGTGGTTATGATAGGTTAAGACGTATAGAAACATTTAATGAAGAAAGTAAAGAATTAAAAAAAGAAATAATAATTAAAAAAATAAAAAACCATTTAGAAAACGCAGAATGTATATATGAAAAAGAAATTGCAAAAGAAACATTAAACTCTATAAATATGAAATATGATTTTGAAACAAATCCACAAATTTACAATATAGCTGAACAAATAGTTAAATTAAGATTGCAGGATTTTCGTTTGGCAATGGCACATAAAAATTATGGTATTATGCGAGAAGATAATAAACATAATTTAAAATTAACTCCTGGGTTACATTATACTGTAGAAATATCAAGACAAGTTGGAGACCTATTAGAAAAAGCAGAAAAAATCGTTAATGGAAATAAATTAAATATAAATATAAAACAAAAATGGGAAGACAAATTGATTGAATTTAAAAAATTAATAATAGAATCTGATAACAATGAACTTAAATAAATATATAGTGCAATGGGTAATTTTTTTTATTGGGGTTATTCCTAGAGAATATCAAAAAGAATTTCTTAATTTATTAGTTAGTAATATACGTGTTTGTGCAAGATGGTGTAGGCAAACAGGAAAAACAACTACTGTTGGGTGGTATGCATTATTTAAAGCAACAACAATTAAAAATTTGTCAATCATTATTATTGCTCCAACTCAAAGACAATCGTCTGAATTTTTTAATAGAATTATACAGCTTGTAAATGATTCTACAGAGTTATCCGAATTAGTTATTTCACAATCAAAAACAGAAATATGTTTTTTTAATGGTAGTGTTATTCGTGCATTGCCATGTGGTCACAGTGGTAATACAATTAGAGGAATAACTGCCGATATAATCATAATAGAAGAATGTGGATATATGAAGGACCTTATAGTTAATGGAGTTATTATTCCAATGATTGCATCTAAAGCATTAACTGGTCAAATTATTAAAATAGGTACACCATTTGGAAAAAACAATTTTCATGAAAGTTGCTTTAGCCCACGATATAGCCAAAGTTATGTAAATTGGGAAGACGCAGTAAAAACAGGAACATACACAAAAGAGTTTATTGATGAAATGAAAGAAAGTATTCCTGACCAACAATTCGCTACAGAATATGATGCAACATTTATAGATGATGCTGATAGTTATTTTAAAACAGATACAATCAATGAAGCAATAGAAGATTTTCCAATGATTACAGAGGTATATGGATGAAAGGAACAGAAAAAACAATGATATTATTTTCTTTATTTGGATTAACACTATTTATTATTTCAATGTTTATTAAAAATTGGACTATGTTTGTAGGTGGTTTTTTATTATGGTTAATATTTGGAAGTAATGTAAATAATAAAAAAAGAAAAAAGAAAAAACCAACATATGAAGATATGTTGAAAGAAATAAAAATTAGCTAATTTCTTTAAGTGCAAATCCTCGTATAGAGGGTGTTCCGGAAACTGGACTTGTTGTCTTTGGAATTAGTTTAACAATCAAAGTATCTGGTTCTGCAGTGAATGCTGTAAAATTAGATATTTCATTTGAACTTAACCATCCACTATCTTCAGCGCCACCTGTTCCTGTTAATTTAAATTGTACATCTGCACCATCTTCCCAATCTTCAATAAGACCACTTCCTATTGCACTTGATATTGTTGCAGGGAATGTTCCTGCTGGTATATCATGATAAATTTCATAACTAGATTCAGGTTGTGTTGTTATTGTCATATA
>Ga0307928_10000805_pt1 | contig 23708 bp, 22 predicted proteins | sample AceLakmetagen232_FD_201815 | JGI IMG/M metagenome (GOLD analysis project Ga0307928, IMG submission 201815) | Saline water microbial communities from Ace Lake, Antarctica - #232 | ecosystem: Environmental > Aquatic > Non-marine Saline and Alkaline > Saline | place: Antarctica: Ace Lake... | reverse complement strand
AATGTTTTCGATGATGATGGTAAACGTAAAGTATTTAATAAAAACTATACTACTTCAGAATCTTTAGAAATGCCCTCTATTGGAGAATTCAAAGAGAATGCAGTTGTTGAAAGATATGAAGAAGGGCATCCTCAATCACGATATGATTCTGACGGAGATAGAAAAGATCCCCAAGCTCCTTCCGGGCATACTATATCCGGGAAATCTGTTACCTGGGAAGAACTTTGGCAATGGTATGAAACTGAAGGAGAATACGAAAGAGATTAATCTTACAAATATAAAACAAAAAGGGAAGCAACCTACGAGATGCTTCCCTTTTCTTTTGAATAATATATTGCACGAACTATATTATCTCCTTGAACTTTTACTTGAAGAACCACCTGAACTTCTACCTGATGAAGAACTTCCAGAACTTCTTGAACTTGAACTCCTACCTGAAGAACTTCCAGAATAACTTGATCCTGAACTTCTACCCGATGAAGAACTCCTTGAATAACTTGAAGAACTCCTTGTAGGAGCTGATCTTTGATAACTTGATGAACTCCTAGATGGTGTTGAATAACTTCTTGTCGAAGAACTTGCAGGTCTTTTATATGTTGAAGAACTTCTAGCAGGTGTAGTTCTTTTATTATATTGTGCTCTGGTTTGAGTAGCACTCCTATTAGGTTTATTATAAGTAGGACGATACGTTCTAGCTTGTGTTTTCCTTTGTGGAGTTGATTTTGTAGCAATTCTAGATTGAGTAGGCCTAGTTGTTCTTACAACTTGATTAGATTTCCTATTAGCAGTTACAGTTCTATTAGTTCTTACTGGTGAAATTGACTTAATTGCTGCTTTTCTAGAAGTTGGAGCTGGGACATATCCACTCCTATATGTTTTGTTTGGTTGGCTATAATAATTATTTCTCCTACCAAGAGTACCACTAGATGCGTAGTGATTGCCTCTGTTATAATTTCTATTATAATATGATCCATAATGCATATAATGATTATGTCCCCAACCATAATTTCCATAAGGGTAATATGATCCATAATAAGCTTGATAATTATAATATCCACTATACCAACCTCCATAAGTAGGATATCCGTAGCCATATCCATATCTGTGGCCATATCCATATCCATATCCATAATATCTTGAATTATAATAAGAGTAAGGGTTATGGTAATAAGAATACTGGAAATATAATCTACGATTTATTTCATTTTCCCATTCCCAATTGTTGTTTTCTTCTGGCTCTACTTCAATCCAAACTGTATCTGTTTCATAAACTACAACAGTATCGCGAGGAGTATTCTCTACCATTTCATTTTCTTGTTCAATTCGGTATTTTTCATAATCAGAAAGTTCTCTTTCTTGTTGAGCGAATAAACCAAAACTCAAAAGAATCATTACTAATAAACTAATTAACTTTTTCATAACGTGCGTTTTATTTTATGTGATATATATACTATACTAACAAAATCGTACCAGAAATCACCAGATTTGTTAAGAAAAAATTAAGTTTTCAAAAAATACAAATAAGTGCTTAAATATTTTCAAAATTCAATTATTTTGGTTATATTATTAAGTTAACATTTATCAAAACTCACACAATTGACATTGTTCATTGAGATATATAAAATATATGATTTTAAATTATAATTACTATTACATATATAAGATAGCTAATTTATACAATAAAAAATGTTATGTGGGGTTTCATGCTACTAATATAGAATATGATCAATATTTTGGAAGTGGTGTTCTTTTACATAAATCTATTGATAAATATGGAATAAACAATTTTGTTAAGGGTATAATTGAATATGTTAATCCGGATAATTGGCAAAAACAAGAGCAATACTGGATAAAGAAATTAAATGCACATACTACTTTAGGCGGATATAATCAAACATGGGGTGGTAAAGGAAGATTAGGATCTCCACAAACTATTGCAGCCCGGGAAAAAACCAAAAAGACGATGAAAGGAAAATTTAAAAACCTTTCATGGGAAGAACGATATGGAATAGATATATCAAATAAAATGAAAATTAGTATAAAAAATAAAATAGGACATAAGAATAATAGATATGGAACTATTCATAGTGATGATACAAAGAAAAAAATGAGTAATTCTCATTTGGGGAAAAAAAATTCTAAAGAACATAATATACATATAAGTAATGCAGTAAAAGGAAAGACTTGGGAAGAACGATATGGTATAGAAACAGCTACCAGAATGAAAGAGTCTAGAAGAAAAAAAAAGAATGAATATATAAAATAAATTTATAAAATATGCGCAAGTTTGGAGAAGTCTATAAAGAAAAACTTAACGAGAGCGAAACGCTTCACGAATCCCACATCGTTAACGATTTCAGACAGATATACAATGCATTATTAGAACATTATAATCTAACAGCAATCCATGACTTAAATGAGAAATCCCAGGTTTCATTTCTAAGTGAGTTAAATCAGTATTGGACTGAAGAATCTGGATTAAACGAATTAGGTCAAAATTTCTTACTAAAGCGTTCACCTAGATTAACTGAGAATTCTACACCACTTCAAAAGAAAAACTACCTTAAGAACAAAGCAAGTGTATTGTTAAGTGAAACAATGCGTCAAAACGATCTTAAATTTAAAGTTTATTCTGTAATTGATGAAATGTACGGAATGGTTAAAGGGGAAGAGATTACTGATGTATTATCTCCAAACATGATATCCGATATTATTACTGAAGCTTTTGCAGAATCTCTAGACGAATTCATTACTAACATTAGGACTGAAATTTCTGAATCCTCAAAAAAGGAAGAACCTAAAAAGATAAACGAAGAAGTCAGAGCTAAAAAAGTTTATATCAAGAAAAAGAAATAAGAATAAAACATACTAATATTGAAAGGGAGTTGTAATGACTCCCTTTTTTATTTGGATAAATATAAAAAATCATATAAATACAATAATTATGGGATTAAATTCGATTAAGACCTCAATACAAAAAAGAGGTCAATCATACGTTGATAAACTTTTAAATGATGAAGTAGTTATAACAGAAAAACTCGACACATTTAGAATCCTCTTTGAAAAAATTGATGGTGAAGTAAAATTCTTCAAAAAGAATAATTCTGAAATCACATTAATAGAAAGAACATTAAATGATGTTTGGGAACAAGCATTATTAGAATTGCCAACACTGATTGGTGAAACCGACTTACCTGAAGGAATTAGATATGGAGTAGCCTATACTCCAGTGGAAAGACCACTTAGAATTCCATACTCGAATCTACCTAGATATATTTTAACTGACATGACCAAAAGGGTTAATGGAAAGGTTATAGAATCTTATGACTACAACGAAGTTAAACAATGGGCAGGTATTTTATGTATGGGGAGACCACCCGTATTATTTGAAGGGAAATTAAATGAAGAACAAAAACGTCTCTTTATCGCATATGATACAAAAAATTATAATGGAGAGTTTGATACATTCTCTGAAATGATTACAAAGACTCTTCAAACATCTTATTCTAAAGAAGCCGTTATTGAAGGAGTTGTAATTAAATCAGGTAAACACCTTATTCAAGTTATTTCTTATGAATTTGATATTCTTGATGAAGCCTATAAAAGACAAAGTGAATCTAGAGATTTTTATGATATTGTTTTATTGAGTTTAAATGAATTTATGGATTCTTATAAATTTCCTAAATTATTATCAGAAACTACTGAAGAACTATATATTGAAATTATTAATGATGTGTTTGTTAAATATTGTGCGACTGAAAAAATAACAGAAGGTTTAGAACCAAGTTATTTAACTTCTCCAAAATATGGCCACATGGGTAAACTAAACCCTAAATTTATAAATAACAAAGAAACTTTAAAATACATTAATGAAGATCCTATTTATGAGGCTCTTTATAGAGTTTTCTTATCATCATTTAGAAAATACAAAAAACCGTATGGACTTTTATCAGAAACAGTTGTAGATAAATTTAATACCTACGTAGGTGTTATTAATGAAATGATAAGTGATGAAGTTGATACAGCTGAATACGTAAATGACTATGTTGCATTAAATGAAAATAGATCCAAAAATATTACAGTAAAAGCATTAAAACGAAGACAACCTAACGATATTGATAATATGAGGGTTATTGCTTCAGTACAAAATGCATTCTTACCTCCAGAAATAAACGTGCCACAAGGTGAAAATAGAGTTGCTGTTTATTTAACTACCTTAGAACCATTTACTCAAGCACAAATGACTAATATTGAACAAATTCATAATCAATGGAACGTTCCTGTTGTATTAGCTGCTGTTGGTAGTGAAAGAGATTTAAAAGGAAAGAATTTTCATATTAGTGATGTGTTAGTTCGAGCTCAGATGAAATCTTTATCAAACTTCAATAAAAGTTTAATTCCATCATATATGATATTGGACAGATGGTCTTTAAAAGAAATTTTTGAATTCTGTAGACCTCATTTTGAACCTCTTATAATTTTTACAGATAAGGGTAAAAACTCTGAATTATCACTTCAACTGTTTTATGAAGAGGAAGTTATGGGTGGAAAGATAAATACTCTAGATGAATTTAATATTGGTGAGATGGAAAATAAAGATGCGTTAGCCGCAGCAAGAGCTGTTGAAGATGGAAACGGATCATACTTTATGGAACTAACACCAAAACCTGTCCATAATTTTTATGATCAAGTAATAAATGAATATAGAACTTGGGAAGGAGCAGAGATCGCTCAATTTGATCCTATCATATTTCCAGAAATTGAAAGACAAAATAATAATCAACCATGAAAAAATTAAATGAAGATGTGAATATAACAGATCCAGCAATGGCTCAAAAATATGCTGAGGGTATGGCTAGAGTTGCAAAAGCAGATGCTGAAATTGCAGCTCTTAAATCTCAAATTGCTAGAATTGATGGTCAAAAAAGTGATATTCAAACTGAATTAGCTAAGATAAGTGGTGATGCTGCTCCAGAAGCAGGACAGAATCAACAATCTCCAGAACAAGCTGCTGCAGCTGCGGCCGCTGCTGTAACAAATGTTCAACCAACATCAGAATCTTTATTAGTAAGAGTTGATGAAACAGAAGATGAATCTCAACGAATTCAATTAGAGATCGATCAAATTTCTGATCAAATGATGGTAATAGAAGATCCTGCTGAAATTGAAGAAATGCAATCCTATCTTAGAAGTTTAGTAAATCAACTAAAGGAATTAGACATGGATCAAATGGATCATGAAAGCATGTATGAAGCAGATGATGAAGAACCTCGTTTTACTGGAATGTATGGATTTCCTTATGAAGTAAATAAAGAAGGCAGACCTATTAGAAAAATAGATCCTGTTAGATCTCCAAAACAAAGAAAACAAAAGCCTTGGAGCGATACAAAACTAGATAAATATGATCAATTTGATAAAGATATTACTGAAATTGAATATGAAATAACAGAGTTACAAGAAGATAAAGAATATCAGTTAGACAGATTTCAGTCTCCTAAGTTTGAAGGAGTCGAAGGTGAAATGGAAGAATTCTTCGCCCAAATGGGACATGAAGCTGCAGATATCGTTAATTCAGGTGTAGATGACAAGGATAAATTAAAGGCTCTTAAAAAATTAGGAGTTGAAGATCCACAAGGAATTATTGATAACTACTACTATTATTATCCAGAATTTAATCCAGCATTAGAAAAACCTAAGAAAGAAGCCCTTAAGGAAATTAGAATAATTACAGATAAAATTAGTAAGTTAAGAACAAAAATTTACAAAAAGCAAGAACAACAAGAAAAAATGGGTTTACCTGTTTATGATTCATATAATCCAATGACTCCAGAAAATTTCTATAATATAGATGAAGCATACATTGAAAGAGAAGGTGAAGTGGAAAAAAAAACTAAAGAAGATTACTTAGATAATGATTATCTTTTCTATGTAAAGGTTATTGATGGCGATAATGAGTTTATTGGTAAAGTGTTTAAACTAAGCCCTGATGGAGATTGGTATGGAATAGTTAAAAAAGGAGAGGATGATTCATTTGAGAAGATATCTTATGAACCAGAATACGATGAAATGGATATCGTAGAATTTTTAGGTGATAGTTATGATACTATTGAAATAATCGATCAGCATGAATTTAATGACTATATAGAAGATACTGAGGATATTGATGAAGAAATTATTGGTGGTGGAGGTTGGCCATCAAATTCAGTTGCAAGTAGTTAAGATGATTGATGTTACAACAAGTGTCCAAGAGTGTTAAGAACTAAATGAATATATAAAATAAAATTTAAAATTAATGTTACAATTATGAAAAGAAAAAGTTATGTGCCAACTACATTAGGTCAGTATCTTAACGAGAATAAATCTATAACCTTAACGAGAAAATACGGAGAGAAACAACCCGTAGTCGTAGGTTCAAGAGCTCCGATGAGAAATGCTGTATTATCTTTTGTATCTGAAAACGCTAAGGTATCTAGAGTAAGTCTAAAGAGATTTATCGCCGGCCTTAATGAAACATCGAAAAATCCAGCTGCAGCTGCAAATATGTGGTTGAAGAGAAATCAAAGATTTTTCGAATCAACAACTGCTAGTGGTGTAACTACTTATAAGCTTTCTAAATTAGGAGAGAAATTAGTACATGTTATTCAGCCACAAACTACTGGTGCTTTATCAGAAGAAACTAAAATCAAATCTAGATTAGCTGAGGCTAAAGATCATGATTTTAAAGATGAGAAAACTGGTAAAAAAGGAATTAATGACGAGGATGAACTTGATGAAGATGGAAAATGTATTAAAGAAGAAGAAACTCGTGAAGAAAGAGTTGCTAGAATCGTTGAACAAATCAAATCTAAGAGAGCAGCCGCTTTAAATGAAGCTGAAGAAGAAGATGACGATGATAAGGAAGAGGACAAAGAAGAAGATAAGGAAGAGGACAAAGAAGAAGATAAGGAAGCTGATGATGATGCTGAAGAAGATGCTGAGAAAGCAGATGATGAGGAAGAAGAAGCAGCTGAAGATACAGAAGGTGCTGAAGAAGTAATCGATGACGAAGTTGCTGTTGAAGATGATAGAGTAGAAATTACTGAATTCATTATCACTGTTGATGATATTGAAGATGCAATTGCTGAGTTAGGAGAACTTGGAGTTAATGCTGAAGCTGTTAGTGATGAACTAGGTGGTGATGAACTTGCAATAGATGATGAAATGCCAATGGATGGTGAAACTGATCTTGAATCTCCTGAAGGAGCCGGTGAAGAAGTTGCTGATTTTGACCTAGATATGGGTGGCGATTTAGAAGGTGAAGGCGAAGAAGTTGCTGAAGAAGTACCTGAGATTGAAGAATCTATTACAGGTGGTGAAGGTTTCGAAAGAAAAGTATCTAAGCAAAACCATAAAACTACTCCGAACCTTGTAGAAGATGACGATGAGTTTGAAATGGATGACCTAGGAAGTTTTGATGATCCAGAAGCTGAAGAAGGCGGAGAAGAACTTGCTGGCGAAGAAGAAGCTATTGATGAACTTCCACTTGACACTCCTGAAGATGCAGGTGATGAATTAGGTGGTGACGAATTATCAATGGATGATGAAGCTCCGGTTGAAGGTGGAACACAAATTAAAGTTTCTGCTGAAAATTGGGACGTTCTTAAAGGATGGTTAGAAGGTAAAGGTGTTGATATCGAAGATATGTTCGGTGGAGAAATTGAAGTTGAAGGCGAAGAAGGTATTGAAGATGAAATCAGTTTTGATGGATTAGAAGATGCCCCAGCTGAAGATGAATCTCCAGAGCATGAAGCCGGTGAAACTGCTGATGAAGAAGATGCTGAAGAAGCTGAAGGTGATGATGATGAAGATGCAGACGAAGATAAAGATGCAGACGATGATAAAGATGATAAAAAAGGATTTCAACCAGGAAAAAAAGGAGTTAATCCTTTCCCAAAGAACTAATTTTTAAATTCTAAATAATTAAAGGGAGATCTTAGGGTCTCCCTTTTTAGATATATAAAATAAACAATTAGTATGAGGGCTCAATTTATATTTGAAAGTACCGGAGACTATTGGCCAGGTTATTCGGATGATGGAACTGCTGATAGTTTAAGTGATATTAGAAAGAAAACTTCTAAGATTCAAAATAGCGAATTAAAAAAGAAAGAAAAAGAAACGTTATCAAATAATTCAGCTGTTAAGGCAGGAGTTAGTTCAGAAAATAAGAATGACTTTTTCCAGAAGTGGATGCATGCTAATATGATAATGACTTCTCTTCAAGATGGTTTTTATATTGGAGAAGAATTATTAGATGATGCGTTGGGTATTTATATTGAATTAATTCAGGATTCTAAAATTAGTGAATACTTAGAAGATTCTAAAAATCCCGATTATTTTAAAGATACAATAGAATTAATCATAACTAAACTATCACAGCAGATAGAATCTAATAGTGGTGGAGAAGTATATGCACCTGGATTTTTAGATAAAGAAGATGAAGATAGAATAAGAATCGATAAAAGATTCGGAAAATATTATGGGTAAGAAACATACGATATACATAACAACTAATTTAAACACCAGATTATCTTATGTAGGTTATCATTCTACGAATAATATAAAGGATAAATACCTAGGTAGTGGACGAATTATTCAACGATCCATTAAGAAACATGGAAGAAAGAATTTTAAAAAAGAAATACTTGAAATTTGTAATGAAGATAATTGGGAAGAAAGAGAAACATTTTGGATTAATGAAAAGAATACAAAGTGGCCAAATGGATATAATTTAACTGATGGCGGAGAAGGCGCAGTTAATTATAAACACACAGCAAAGGCTAAGAAACAAATGAGTAAAATTAGACAAGAAAGAAATTTAGCTAAAGGAGAAAACAATGGAATGTTTGGACAATCTCATTCTAAAGAATCTAAATTAAAAATGGGAAATACTAGAAAAGAACGTGGCACGGAAAAAGGGAAGAACAACCCTAGATTTGATCACAATATATATAATTTTAAAAATAAAGAAACCGGAGAAATATTTAAAGGTCATAAGTTTGATTTAGCAAACAAAATTGGATCTTTATCATGTCATATAAATGCTGTGATTAATGGAAGTAGATCCCACCACAAAAAATGGATAGTAATATGAGAGCACGAGAAGTACCACAATTTAAATGTTATGTCATGGATTTCGATGATACATTAGTGAAAACTTCTGCTAAGGTTCATGTTTATAAGGATGGAAGAAGAATTAATTCTCTCACCCCTGAAGAATATAATTTCTATAAGCCAAAGAAAGGTGAAACTACTAATATGGAAGATTTCATTGATCCTCGTATTATAATGAATGCCCAAAAATATAAAATGTGGCCGGCCCTTAAAAATATTGACATGGCTAAGAAATCAGGTCGAAGTAGTTCAGAAATTTATATTCTAACAGCCAGATCTCATAAAGCTCAATTGGCCATTCATAATTTTTTAACAAGAGAAGGTATTAATATGCCATTAGAAAATGTTATAACATTGGGTCGAGATGACGGTGAACATTATGATATCCCAGCAGCCAAAAAGAAAGTTTTATCTGATTTAGCTGATAAATATGACCAAGTTTTATTTTTTGATGATAGTCATAAAAATATTGAAATAGCTAATCAAATACCGGGAATTAAATCAAGATTAATAGAAAAGAAAAAATGAAATTAAAAGATCGTATAGCGAACAAATATTATACATGTAGATATAAATTTTACGCTAAATTCGCAAAAAGAAAATTAAAAGATTCTTCTCCAAAATTTAAAAAGAGATTAAAATTGGTATTTAATGACGATTTTAATGAAATATCTTGGAGTAGAAAACAAAACGATAATAGAAAATGGGGAATAGGAGAACACTGGGGAGCGTTCCACCCAAGAAATGGAAGAAGTTGGTGGACGGAACCAATACTTAATAATGATTCTACTATAAGTTGTATAACCAAATACGAACCAAAAACTTTTTACAGAAAAACTAAAGATGGTCATTGGCACTCAAGTTGCACTAATTTCGATCCCATAGAAACAAAAGTTGTTCCTTTTTCATCAGGCGGTTTGTCAACTGGACATAAAAAACCAGATGGGGATCATATTTTTAAACAACAATACGGAAGGTGGGAATGTAGATGTAGAGTTCCAATTGAAAAAGGAGTTAGATCAGCATATTGGATGTGGGGATCAAGTTGGCCCCCAGAAATAGATGTATTTGAAATAGATGGTAAAGATGATAACCAATATATTAATTTACATTATGGTGTAAACGTAAATGGAAAACATCCTTCTATTGGTGGACATAACGCGAAATGTTTACGACTAGGTGAATTTCAAGAATTTGTTTTGGATTGGACACCAGAAAAAATAGAAATGTATACAGATGGAATAAAAATATTTCAGTGTACAGATAAGAACGTATTGAAATGGTATAATGCAGAAGATGCTCAAATGTGGGTGTTAATTTATCAATCAGTTATTGGAGATGTTGAGAAACCAAATACTCCCCCAATTTCAGAATTCGTTGTTGATTACGTGCGCGTGTATAAGAATATATAAAATAAAAAATATATAGAACAATGAATGTACCGGAAGATTGCAAAGGATGCGGAAAATGTTGCAGGTTGTTAACTGCTACAAATACACCCTTAATAAGAAATTATAATGGAGATCCTAAAATGCCTTTTTTAGAAATTCGTTATGGAAAATGTCAATATTTAAATGATAATAATGAATGTTCTATAAATGATACAAAACCTCAACAATGTAAAGATCTTATAAGAGGCTCATATCGATGTTTAGAATCCTTAAAATCTTATGAATTGAATAAAAATAAATTATAAAAATGACATACTTAAAATATAATGGCCAAATGGTTCAAATTGGCGAAAAATATTCTGTACATACTTCACCCCCTCCTCCAGAAGAAACGGTTATTTTATTAGCAAGAGCTTACCAAAATGGGTCAGAATTATTGAGATCCGAAGATTCCGGAGTAAATTTTACGGTTGATGTTTCTACAGAAAATGGATCGTTTACTTTGTTTACTTCATTTGCTAAAGATGGATCAAATATTTTAATAGGAGATTCATTGGGAAATATATACGATTATTCTGAAGGATCTATAAGTTCACCAACCAGTATAACTTCTACCAATATATCTGATATTCAAGTTAGAGGAAGTGTCAAAGTAGCTGGAGATAGAGATGGAAATATTATCACAATAACTTAAAATAATTAAATATTATGGCTTTTAGTTACCCAACTTTTATATTCATATTACCTGATGAATCGAAACTTATTACATTTAATAATCTTGGAATAAATTTAACAGATACAGATGGAACAAATGCATCTCAATTAGCATCTGGTTTGTTTGAAAGTCATTATATGTATGATGATGCAACAGGATTTATATACGTGATAAATTCAGACGACGGAAATCTTTGGAGAAATGATACATCTTTGGACTTTACTTCAATGTCTGATCAAGGAAATATTATTACTGGTGGTTCAGCTCGTCCACCAAGAATAATAAAAATCAATAATTCAAGATATTTATTTACTGCAGGACAAAGTATGAAATATACAGATAACGCATTTTCTTCGTTAACTTCTATAACTCCTCCGGGAACATTAAATGTGGTGGAATTACTTTATGAGGGAGGGGATAATGTAATGGTAATATATTGGGAATTCCCTTTCGATTATAATGTATATAGATCAACAAATAATGGTTTAACTTGGACTGAACAAATTGATGCAAATTTTCCTTATGGCCCAGCATTTAAAATTTAAATAGTGAAAAGATAGATACGTTATCAGATAGATACGTGTATAAGAATATATAAAATAAAGAATTATATGAAAAAGTTTGTTAAAGAAACCTTAGATGAAGAAGCAATGGGCGGAGTTTCTGCTCCAATGGCAACTTTAAACAATACCCCGGGCGTTGGTACTGCCACTCCTGCAGCATCTGCTGGTTCGAATACAGACGGTCCTTCTGGATCCGGAGATTCATGGGGAGATTCTTCAATTGCAATGGCTACTCAAAAAACTAATGAGAATAATTTAAATCCTTATGACAAAATAGGAGCTATGATGGCAAAGAAAATGGGAGTTAAACAACCATTTAAGAAAAAAGATGGGAGAACTAATACTGTAAAACAAAATGAAGTAGATGAGAACGCTCAATTATCTCCAAGTTTTTCTCTCCCTACACTAGACCAATATGAAAAAGCATGTAAGCATGTACCTGATCATCCGCTTACTACTAAAAAGAAAAAAGTAAATGAAGGAGAAAAATTAAGAGATGATAATGCGTTAAAGGATGTTAAAGCAAAAGAGGCATTAGGCGATCTTGGAATAGCATTCAAATTCAAACCTGGGAAATCAGGAAAAGATAGAGTATTCATTACCGATCCCATGAAAGTTGTTTTAGATAAAATAAAACAAGGTGAATGGGAAGATTATGGTAAGAATCCCGAAAATACAATTAGAAAATTTGAAAAGGGTGGAAAAATATTAGCTATTTATGCAGATGGAAAAGATCTCCCAAGAGCTACAGTAACAAATAAGGTAGAAGTAACAGAATCAATTCAAATAAGAAAAGTTGTTTCTAATTCATTAGACCCTTACGTAAAATAATACCCCTATCTCCTCAATACCCAAAGCCGGAAATTTTTCCGGCTTTTTTTGTCTCATTAGAAAACTTTGAGTGTTTCTAGTGATATAAAAATAAACACCAATATGACAATACAATTTTTAAAGATAAGGGACGTTAAGTCACCAACAAGGGCATATGAATTTGATGCAGGTATCGATTTCTATGTGCCAGCATTTACTGAATCATTTTTAAATGATTTAATGGAAAAGAATCCTACTGCAGATTTAGCGGGGAAAGGTGAAGGGGAAGTAAGATCTATTACAATTCCGGTCCATGGAAGAATAATGATTCCATCAGGTATTAAATCAAGAATGTCCGAACCAGGAAGAGCTTTGATAGCTCATAATAAATCAGGTATTGCAACAAAGCATGGATTAATTTTTGGAGCAGCGGTTGTTGATTACACTTATAAAGGAGAAATTCACTTAAGTTTAATTAATACAACTGATCATACTGTTGATCTTGCTCCAGGGCAAAAAATTATTCAATTCCTAGAAGTACCGGTATTGAATTCTATTGTTGATATATGGGAAGAAGGATCAAATGAAGAAGAATTCTATAAAGGTCTCCAAGATGATAGAGGAGCAGATGGATTCGGAAGCACAGATAAAAAATAATTATGAAAGAAAAAGAAATAAAGGTTTATATTGCCAGTCCTTATAGCGCTGGTTGGATGCCGACTAATATTACAAGACAATTTGATTTATCAAAAGAATTGTTAGAATTAGGATATTGGCCTTACATGCCTTTATTGACTCACTTCTTAGAATTATATACTCATCATTCAGAACAGGTTTGGTTACAACAAGATTTCATATATCTAAAAGTATGTGATGTAGTTTTAAGAATCAAACCTATTGATGATGATGGAAATGAAATACCAAGCCCTGGAGCAGATAAAGAAGTTGCTTTAGCGATAAAGGAGGGAATTCCGGTATTTTATTCTATAGAGGAACTAAATAACTGGAGAGATAAAACTTTCCAAACAAAATTAGAAATGTAACTTTGCCGTACACATTTTCTTAAAAAAGGTTTAACAATTTCGTTAGACCTTTTTTTGTTTAGACACATATAACATCTAAATATATACAGCAATGATTTTAAATATTGAACAACGACAAGGCAGATTAATAATTTCTTATATAAATGAAGATGGGAAAGTGGCATTTTCGCAATTAACTGTTCCATCAAATCATCAATTTTCATATAGTTACGCAAAACAAGGTAGAGGTGCAGTTCCGGGATTAACTTCTTGGGATGGGAAAGCTGTTACAAAGCGTCCGGCACAATTCTTAGATAAACATAGAATCCAAGAATTTTTCATGGATGCAGGTGAAGAACATACTAAACATTTGTTCGAACGTAATATGCCAGACATGTATTCTTGTGATATCGAAGTAGACGTAACTGATGAAGGATTCGCGGAACCTGAAGATGCAAAAAATAGAATTAATTCTATATCCTGGGTAAAATATCCAGATGCTCATGCGTTTGGATTAAAGCCACTTAGTGGTGAAGAATGCGATAGAATTGAAAGAGATGTCAATAAACACATCGAAAAATTTGGTAAAAAGTATAAATTCGTTTATCACCAGTATGAGAATGAGGCAGATATGCTATATGATTTCTTGTATAATTATGCTAGACATGCTCCACTTATTACTGGATGGTTTTTCTGGGGATATGATTGGGACTATATTTATAATCGTTGTACAAAAAGATTGAATATGGACATATCTTGGATGTCACCAACATCACAATGGTATGATCATAGAGTTACAATCAAAGGAAAGAAACGTCACATTAAATTACCTCAACATAAACTTATTGTTGACTATAAGGCAATTTATGAAAAATGGGATAGAACTATTAACCCAAAAGAAAATGGAACCCTTGACTTTGTTTCTGAAGCAGCACTTGGAATCAAGAAAGTTAAATATCCAGGTACATTAAAGGAACTTTTTAATAATGATTATGAACTCTATATCTTTTATAATGTAATTGATTCAGTGTTAGTAGAACTAATGGATGAAAAATTAAAGACTATGTCTACATTCTTAGGACTTGGGACAATTACACGAGTACAAGCCATGGATGCGTTTTCTCCAATCCAAATGTTGGAAGCTACGTTATCTAGACATGCATATCAAAGAAAACAAGTGTTTCCAAAGGTATGGGATAAAAAAGAAAGAGAACATTTTGAAGGGGCTTTCGTTTTCGAACCAACACCTGATTTGTATGGATGGGTAGCATCATTTGACTTTGCATCCCTATATCCTTCTATTATGAGACAGTTCATGATATCAATTGAAAACTTCATCATAAAGGATAAACAGTTTCAAACAAATGATAAACAAATTAAATGTGTATCTGGAGCAGTTTTCGATGCATCATTCGAACCATTAATTCCGGAAATTTTAACGGATTATTACAGTCAAAGAAAAACTGCGAAGAAAATATCTCAACGAGCAGACATCGAAGTGGATGAGCTCCAAAAGATTAAGAAAAAACGCTTACAATCTGCCATTTAAGGGAAAAAAAGTCTATATAAATAATCAAATAAACTATAACAAAAATAAACATATTTTTAATATGATCAATGAAACCTACGAGGTTGATCAATTAAATGAGGCCGCGCTATCTTACTTTGAAGGAGACAATTTGGCCTCTAACGTTTGGATCAATAAATACGCATTAAAAAAGAATGGAAAATACAAAGAACAAACACCAAAAGATACATTAAATAGAATAACAAACGAAATTCATAGGATGGAATTAAAATTTCCAAACTCTATAGAAAAAGCAGAAATACATGATCATTTAGATAATTTCAAAAACTTTATATTCGGTGGGTCCATTTTATTCGGACTCGGTAATCCTTACCAAATTTCATCATTAGGAAATTGTTTCTTTATAGATAATGGAGCAGATTCATATGGCGCTATTTTCAATATAGATGAAACAATGGCACAACTTATGAAAAGAAGAGGTGGCGTTGGAGTGACTATAGAAAACCTCCGTCCTGGAGGTAGTTTAGTGAATAATAGTGCTCAATCATCAACCGGTGCTGTCTCATTTATGGATAGATATTCGGCAACCACAAGAGAAGTTGCCCAAGATGGTAGAAGAGGTGCTTTAATGCTTAGTAATCATATTAATCACCCGGATGCTCCAGAATTTATTGTAAAGAAAGATGATTTAACAAAGGTTACAGGAGCTAATGTATCACTTAAGATAACCGATGAGTTTATGAAAGCAGCCGAGGCTGACCAAGATTATATTCTACATTGGCCTACGACTGGAAAACAACCGGAGATTACCGAACAAATCCCATATAACCAACTATATAAAAGAGAAAATGGCACTTATGTAAAAAGAGTAAAAGCCAAAGAAGTATGGGATTCTTTAATTCACCAAGCTTGGAAAAATGCTGAACCTGGAGTTTTATTTTGGGACAACATTATTAAAGAATCTCCAGCTGATTGTTATGCTGATCAAGGTTTTGTAACAAAAGGAACTAACCCCTGCATAATTGGATCAACTTTAATTGCAACGGCAGATGGAAGAAATGCAGTTAGTATTAAACAATTAGTAAATGAAGGAAAAGATGTTCCTGTTTATTCAACTGATTATAATACTGGACAAACTCAGATAAAATGGGGGAGAAATCCAAGATTAACTCAATCATCCGCTGAAGTTTGGAAATTAAAATTGGATGATGGTAGTGAACTTATTGCTACACCTGATCATAAAATTTTAACTTCAGAATTAATATATAAAGAACTAAAAGATTTAACCCCCGGAGAATCATTAATACCTTTTTATTCATTTGAATCTAACGGATATAGACAAATTTCAAGAGTTGGATCTAAAATGATCGGGGGAAATTTCCGTAATAAAAGACAATATAGGATAATTGATGAATTTTTCAATGGAGATATAGATGCTAAACAATATCATATTCACCATAAAAATTTCGATAATAAAAATGATTCAATAGAAAATTTACAGAGAATGTTAGTTGAAGAGCATAAAAAACTTCATTCTGAGATGATGGTAGGAAAAAAGAATCCTTATCATAAGATGTCTAAAGAATGGAAGAAAAACTTTGCATCACATCCCGGAGAGACAAATGGAAGATATAGTGGATGGACTAATAATGAACTATTAGATTTAGGGAGAAACATATTTTTATTAGAAGGCAAATTAACCAGAAATATATGGTATGATTACGCAAAACAAACCGGAGCCCCTCTTAGATTAAGTAATAAATTTAGATTCAACTCATTTACCAATTTTAAAAACCAAGTATCTGAAAATCATAAAGTAGTATCTGCATCTTTTCATGGATATGAAGATGTTTATAACATAACTGTTGATGACAATCATAATTATCATATCATAACATCTAATGAGGATGATAAGTTTGTAACATCTTCAGGGATATGTATCAAAAATTGCGGTGAGGTACCATTAAGCCCCTTTGATTCGTGTCGTCTGGGATCACTAAACCTATCAAATATGGTACTTAAACCATACAAGAAAGGTGCAAAGGTTGATTGGGAATTATTAGAAAAAACTTCAAGATTTGCTCAAAGGACAATGGATGATGTTGTTTCCTTAGAAGAAGAGAAGGTTATAACAATCATAGAAAAAATTAAATCTGATCCGGAAGAGGAATATTTAAAAGCTGTTGAATTAAGAACATGGACTAGAGTATTAGAGGTTCTAAGAAATGGAAGAAGAACAGGAATTGGTGTTCTTGGATTAGGAGATATGTTAGCTAAGTTAGGAATTCAATATGGTTCTAAGAAGGCAACTAAACTAATCGACAAACTTTTTGAAGTCATAGCCGTTTCCTGTTATAAAGAAACTGTTCAACTTGCTAAAGAAAGAGGAGCATTTCCAATTTGGGATTATGATAAAGAATGTAATAATCCATTTATTTCTAGAATTATTTCTAATCATTTTACTACCGAAGAATATGAAGAATATGTAAAATATGGAAGAAGGAATATTGCTTCCCTTTCTATTGCGCCTACAGGTACACTTGCTATTGAAGCAAGGACAACTTCAGGTATTGAACCAGTATTTAAAATTAGATCATTAAGAAGAAGAAAAATTAATCCAAATGATACCGAAGCAACGATAGATTTTACTGATGAAAATGGAGATTCATGGCAAGAATATAACGTTTTCCACTTTGAGTTTATAAAATGGTATGCACAAACAAAAAATGCCGAATATTTATCAGTCAAATCTAATGCAGGTTATTCAGCTTATCTAAATTCAATATCTGATGAAGAACTTGATAGATTAATTGATTTATCACCATGGGCTGGTTCTGAATCTCACGATGTTGATTATCTTGAAAAAGTTAGAATGCAAGGTATTATTCAAAAATGGATTGACCATTCAATTTCAGTTACTCATAATCTTCCCGAAGATATAAATGAAGAAGAAGTTAATAAAATCTATTATGAAGCTTGGAAAGTGGGTTGTAAAGGGTGTACAATTTATAGAGAAGGATCAAGAACAGGAGTTATTTTATCCAAGAAAGAAGAAAAAACAGAAGAATTTCATGAAACAAATGCACCAAAGAGACCAAGAGAACTTAAAGCAGATTACTATGCAGCAAAAGCAGCCGGGAGAGATTTCGCTGTCATTATCGGCCGGTGGCCAGGCACATCTAGACCTTATGAAGTATTCGCATTTGAAAATCCTCCAAGCATTAAGAATACCACAGGAAGAGTTGTCAAAATTAAAAAAGGACACTACAAATTTATTAATGGGGAGTTCGAGATTGAGGATCTTCAACTTGCAGCCGATAGAATTGAACAGAAAACCCTTTGTTTAACAGCTTCGATGCTTTTAAGACACGGTGCTCCTGTTTCTCATGTACTTAACGTAATTAAGAAAATAGATGAAAATGTAACAAGTTTTTCATCTGTTGTACGACGTTATCTTAGTAGGTATATTGATGATGACATTCAAGAAGAAAAATGTCCAGAATGTGGAGGGACCCTTGTTAGGGAAGAGAGTTGTATACATTGCAATTCCTGTTCATTTTCTAAATGCTAAATTCCAAAAGCTCTGATCACTCAGAGCTTTTTCTTTTGGAATATATAAAATAAAGTATTTTTAATGGATATTGTACGCAATAAATTAAATGAAAATCCTGATGGAATTAGAATTGATAATAATCTCTTATCTGGATGGATGAATGCCGATGCTACACCATTTGGTTTTTATAAGGGGGAATTATTTATATCTCGACAAGGTGGAACATACGGGGGGATGCCAGGGTGGGATGACATTGAAGATACGTTATGTAGTGAAGAGAACAAATACTGTAAAGCTAGAGAATTCTTAGAACTTTCTGGAAGATTATGGGAACAAAAAAAGATAATGTCATTTTGGAAATATCCACCTAAAGAAAAATTTAAAGAAATTATAGACAGGATCGGATCAGCGATTAATCAACCAAATATGTTTAATGATCCAGAATGGAAAGTAGAAATCATTACCGGGAAAATGAATCCAGATGTTTCTGATGATAGATCATATGATTGGGGAGATCATGAATATCACGTTACACTTATTCCATTATCAAAATATGTTGGAAGTAATGAAAGATCTAAAGAAGAACTTGCACTTCAACATGTTGCGTCCCCGATGGATAAATTAAGAAGACCTGATAAAACAGATTTTTTTAAAATTAGAGATAAAAAAACAAAACCTTTGGCGTGGAAACAAGCTATGCAAGCAGAAAGTTTAATAACCGAAGATCCAGACGGTTATATAGAACCAAAAACTAAAAAAAGAATATCATGGGCTAGTGGTGAATTAGATCCAGTTGTTTTTGGTTGGTATAAAGGAAAAATAATATGGGATGATGAATTAGATAATTCAGAATCTGGTAAAACCCACAGTTCTTTAGGTACAAACAAAGGACCAAATTTAAGACAAAAACGCTGGCCTCACCGCAAAAAACCCACTAGTATAGATAGAGTCGATTATACATACCCTGGCAGATTATGGAGGAAAACTAAAATGATTTCATTTTGGCGATATCCATCTAAAAAAGAAATGCCCAAGAGATTAAAAGAATTAGGAGATACTATTGGTGAAAATTTCTTTAATAATGGTTGGAGGATTAACACTAGAATTGAAGATCCAGGTAGATCAGATTATGAAGAAGCTTTTGTATCTGTTGAGGAATATATCGGAAGTGCTAATGCTAGTCCTTCTGATTTAGGAAAGGATCATGCTGTTTCTCCTATGTTAAAAAAACCAGTATCATCTGGACCTGGAAAAATGCATTCTAAAACACCTAGACCTCTTAAATTCCAACAAGCTATGTATGCAGAAAGCCTTGAAGAAAATTTATATGAAAGCCCTGATATGATTGAGGCTGATAATCTTAAAAGTGTCACTGGATTAAATGATCTTGGTTATTACGGTACACAAGCCATACCATTTGGATATTGGAAAAATAAGATGAGAGTCGGATCAAAAAATCAAACTCATGGGAATATGGGAAAGGATTATTACGATATGAAAACCCATGATGTTTCAAGACAAGATTTTAAATTTTGTGGAAGAGCATGGCCTAGTGAAAAAATTATAAGTTTTTGGACTTACCCAACTCATAAAGAATTCCAAAAAGTTTTGAGGGATATTCAAAAAGAAAATAAACAGAAATTTGGAGATTATAGTCATATTGATTTTTCAGATCCCAACTGGTCTATAGAAGTTATAACAAACTCTCTTAAGGGAGTTAAAAATAGAATAGAAGGAGATTGGTCAATAGCCCAAGATTCAACTCTCATTCCTTTTGATGAATATACTGGGTCGGCAAATCAAAGTGTAGAAGCCCAAGCAAAACGACATACTAATACTCCAATGAATAAATTAAGAAGACCTCAAGATTCTGCATATTTTAAAGTAGGAGATTCAAAGGAAAAACCTCTAGCATGGAAACAGGCGATGGTAAAATCTGAATCTTTAGAAGAATCACTTGGAACACCATTATTTGAAAAACTTTTAATGGGCGAACCAGTTACTATAGAAGAATTAAGAGATGTATTAAATAAAAAAGTTCTTAATTTTGAATTTATAAAAATTGATGGAGAAGTAAGACCTGCCAAGGGAACTACTATGATGAAATATATTCCCAAGGAAGAACATCCAACAGGAGATCACCCATCATCTGATAAAGTTGCAGCGTTTTATGATTTATCTAAAGATGCATGGAGAAGTGTTTCAAATAGAAGTAGTGAAATTGTTTTAGTTCAGGATAAAGAAACTGGAAAAATAAAAGTTCGAATTAGTGATAAAGTACCTAAGGAAGAACCTGGTAAGAAACCTGAAATATCTAAAGTTCCAGGAGCCGATCCAAGACCAATTCCACCAAAATCTGAACCTGTTGTAAGACCTTCAATTAGACCAGAAGTTACTCCAGAAATTCCAGATGCTGATGACATTGATGTAGAAGATGAAGTTACTCCACTAGATATTGAAGATCCAAATATCACAGCAGATGATGTGAAAGATAAAGATATTATAGCACCTGAAACTGATGAGCCTGAAGTTGAATTACCCGAACCTCAATCTGTCCCAGAAGTTCCAGAAGAAACTCCAATGGAACCTGCTGTATCTCCATCAATAAAGCCGGAACAACCAGAGGAAGAACTTCCACCTGAAGAAGACATTACATTCCCAGATGATGATGAAGATGATGTAGTGTAAATCTTCCCTATTTATTACTCATATAAAAAATAAACCTAATGGATGACGTTAAATTTGATTTGCGAGACATTTCAATAGTGCCTACTGTAATAAGTGATATTAGTAGTAGAAGTGAATGTAAAACTACACATAAGAATGGATTGTTACCTTTAATGACCGCTCCTATGGATACTGTAGTTTGTAATAAAAATGTCGAGAAATTTATAGAAAATAATATCGTACCTTGTATGCCAAGAGGAGAATATTATCCAAGAACTTTAGTACCAGACAATCCTGTTGTATTTCAAGCTTATGGATTAAGCGAAATAGAATATGATTTACAGACATTAGAAGATAATCAATTAACAAGAAATACTACAAGACCTCAATATTGGTATTATAAGCATGTTCTTATCGATATTGCTAATGGTCATATGCAAAAACTTATCGATGTTCTAAAATTAATGAAAGTTCATACTCCAGAAGTAAAAGTGATGGTTGGAAACGTCGCGCATCCACTTACATATAAAAATCTAGCAATGGCTGGAGCCGATTATGTTAGATGCTCAATTGGAACCGGATGTTTTACTCCAGGCCAAATTATTAAATTAAAAGATAACGAAAAAAACATAGAAGATATTCAAATAGGAGATAAAGTATTAACTCACAAAAATAAATATCAAGAAGTTAAAACTAAATTTGAATATGAAATAGAAGAGGAAATTTATAAAGTAAATAATATTTTTTGCACAAAGACACACGAATTTTATATAATAGAAACGCAATATAAAAATATAGTAAATAATGAAAATATCCAAAAGTATGCAAAATGGATAAGTGCGGAGCAATTAGATAAAGAAAAACATTTATTAATAGAATATTAACTACCAAAGTAAATTCTTAAATAATTTCTATGAATATATAAAATAAAAATGAAAAAAATCATTCCGCAAATTCTATTCAAAGACGAAGAATTAGAATTTTATAAAATAGATAATAAAAATAAACATATTCTTATATCTAAAAATAATATGGAATTCTTACGTAAAGATTTGATGAATGAAGGATTTTTTGTATTGTGTGATGAATGTGATAATAAAAACAAATTAAAAAATATTCCAAATATAGATAAAATTTTTCTTTGTAAAAAATGTAGAAATAAAGGAAATAGAAATGGAATGTTTGGAAAACACCATACATCAAAATCTAAAAATAATATAAGTATTAAAAATAAAGGAAGAGAAAAATCAAAAGAAACTAAACTAAAATTACATTACGCTTTATTAGGAAAAAATAAAGGGAAATATGATGGCAAAAACAATCCAATGTTTAATAAGAAAGTTTATGATATTTGGGTGGAAACATATGGAAAAGAAGAAGCAGATAAAAAACAATTAATTTATAAAAGAAAAATATCTGAAAAAACTGCAGGTAAAAACAATCCAATGTTTAATAAGAAAGTTTATGATATTTGGGTGGAAAAATATGGAAAAGAAGAAGCAGATAAAAAATGGGTTGTATATTTAAAAAAATTATCAGATACTTCTTATTTTAGGACATATAATAAACAAAATAATAAAAATTGGTCTAAAATATCTCAAAAATTATTTTGGGAAATATATTCTGAAATTAATAGCCAATATAAAAAAATATATTTCGCAGAGTTAAATCATGAATTTAGTTGTGGTATAAGATCTAAAAATTTTGATTTTGTTATAAAAGATACTAAAAAAGTAATAGAATTTAATGGAGATAAATGGCATGCTAATCCTAAAATATATGAAGAAGAAGATATTCCATTTGATTTTATCGGAATATCTGCTAAAGAAATTTGGGAAAACGACAAATCTAAAAATGATTTAGCAAAACAAAACGGATATGATATTTTAATTATATGGGAATCTGATTATAGAAATAACTCTAATAAAGAGTTAGAAAAATGTTTAAATTTTATTAATAAATGAAAAGTTTTAAATTAATACCAATAGAAAATATTTCAAAAGAATATTACGAAGGAAAAATATATGATTTAGAAGTAGAAAACGACCATTCATATAATATTAATGGTATTATAGTTCATAATTCAGGATGTACAACCGCAGCTAATGTAGCAATTAACTATCCGCTAGGATCTTTAATATCAGAATGCAAAGCAATTAAGAAAGAAGGAGAATTCAAAACCAAAATTGTTGCAGATGGTGGAATGCAAGGCTATGATGATATAATTAAGGCACTTGCACTAGGAGCAGATTATGTAATGGTTGGATCTCTATTTAATAAAACAATGCAAAGCTCTGGTTCTAATCATT